>Ga0209645_1000038_pt1 | contig 57728 bp, 64 predicted proteins | sample ETNvirenome_6_30_FD_184070 | JGI IMG/M metagenome (GOLD analysis project Ga0209645, IMG submission 184070) | Marine viral communities from the Pacific Ocean - ETNP_6_30 (SPAdes) (version 2) | ecosystem: Environmental > Aquatic > Marine > Oceanic | place: Pacific Ocean | collected 2013-06-19
AATCTCCTTCCGAAGCCAAAAAATACATTACCAATTTAAGTACAGGGGAGTTCCCTGTGAAATTTAGTCCGAGGTAGTTCCTCGGGAAAGGATACTGATATGGATTTTTCAGATTTTAAACGTAGGTCAAAGAGCAATCTTGACGAGCTTTCCAAGAAGATTCAGGAGAGTTCGGGTAGCAAGGATTCGTACAAGGATGATCGCTTCTGGCGACCAGAACTTGACAAGTCGAGCAATGGGTACGCAGTGATTCGTTTCCTGCCTGCTCCCCCGAACGAAGAACTTCCTTGGGCAAAGCTGTACTCGCACGCATTCCAAGGTAAGGGTGGTTGGTTCATTGAGAACTCTCGTACCACTCTTGGTGAGAAGGATCCGGTTTCGGAGATGAACTCTGAACTCTGGAACAGTGGTCAGGATACTGACAAGGATATTGCGCGTGCTCGTAAGCGTAAGCTCCAGTACATCTCCAACATTCTCGTGATTAGCGATCCAGCCAATCCTCAGAATGAAGGTAAGGTGTTCCTCTACAAGTATGGTAAGCGAATCTTCGATAAGATTCAGGAAGCCATGGAACCTGAGTTCGCAGACGAAGAGAAGATCAATCCGTTTGACTTCTGGTCTGGTGCGAACTTCAAACTGAAGGTCCGTAAGGTCGCTGGGTTCATCAATTATGACAAGTCTGAGTTCGATTCGCTGTCGGAACTGTTTAGTGGGGACGATACGCAACTGGAAGAACTCTGGAAGAAGCAGTACCCCCTTAAGCCGTTTACTGATCCTTCCAACTTCAAGTCATATGACGAACTGAAGGAGCGTCTGAGCACTGTCATTGGTGATGATATCCGATTCACTGATGTCTCTACAAACACCGTAGAGAGCGTTCAGATGGATCAGGAGGAAACTCCTGCTTCTACTCCGGAGGTTGGACCAGAGACTGATGCCATGGATTACTTTGCGAAGCTCTCGCAGGAGTAATCAAGCAAATCCGTAACGTGAATCTTTTAGATTTGCAGAAGAGGTTCTCAGAGTTGAGATACCGCCGGATGCACGAGGAATTGCCCCCGCAATGTTTGGGGGCAATTTTTCTGTTTCCATTTCACTTGGAAATCCGGGAGTTCCTTCTCGAATAAAGGCTTGTTCGCGGGATGTGATATCTGCTGCGTTGGGTGATGGTGGCTGAAGACCCATAGCATTCGCAGTCAATACTTCTCTCATGGTTTCATTGAATCCGGTATTTGATTGTATTACTGTCTCCGATATCTTATCACTTGCAGAAAAATTAACTGCCTCATCTAATTCTTCTATTGTTTCATTGAATGCAGGAGAAAAATCAGCGACATCTGGGGATTCTGTAGAAAGATCGGAAAATGAAATATTGTGATTTTCAATAGACAATGAACTTGATATATCTTTAATGTCTACGTCATTTTCATTTTTTTCTTCTGCCATTAGTTATATCCTTTGCTTGCCAGTTTTTGTTGAATCTTTAAATTTTCATCCTGAATATGTGTGTTTAGTAGGGACAAGAATATTTTTCTTTCCCATGGAATCATATTGTCGAGTTCAGTCAAGCTATATCCATGTATGTGCATTAACTGAAAATTCAAAGCATAAAATGAGGCAATATTTACATTGCAAAACACAAGGTAAAAAAATCCTCTGCGCTCCTTATTGGAAGATTTCTTGTTTTATTTTCTGAAATATAGTTCAGATTTTCTTCGTAATGTAATAACTCGTTACAACCATCAACAATGGCATTTCGAATGTTCAATGGGAGATTATCAATCATTGTTTCTTTTTGCTCTTCTGTCATTGTAGAAAAGTCTATTTTTTCGTTTGGGGTTTCTATGTAATCAATAGCAGAAGATAGACTCTCCTGCTTATCAGGAACTTTAACTTTTATAGCATGATTCGATTCCTTTATTACATTTTCCCTCAAAGTACCTTTCAGTTTGAAGTTGTCTATGTTCAACTCCATTACTATGTTTTCATTGGTATACGGACAAGTAAATTTTACCTTTACCTGTTCTCCGATTGAATATTTTCGTAGGTTCAAAATGCAATGAATTAGATCAGTCTGACTTAGATCTGACACTGGGACATTTATTTTATTTTGCAATATATTCAAGAAAGTAATATACGAGTCAGTTTTTTTACCAGTTTCTCTTGCAGCAACGATTGCCTTTTCTTCTTTGACAATGAGGGGAGAAATTTCTATTCGTTTGTCTGTTGTGGGCAGAACCAGTTCATAAATTGGCAATTCAATCATTACACTATCCTATCAATGATCCATTAACTTCGTTGTCAAAGTATCTATAGCTGAATTGTACACTGTAGATGAACGGTGCAAAGTCTTCAACAGGCTTTAGTTCTATTGGGTATAGCACACGAGGATAGCATTCTTCGAAAATCCATTTTAGGTTGGGATTATCACCAACCGTAACCTCTAACCTAGAATCAAATAGATCATTGTATGGATTTAGTGGACCGTCTGGCTGAACCATGCTATTACACCATTGATTTAAGAAATTATATATGGAGTTTCGGTTATTTTTTGTCATATAAAATGATATGAATAATCCTTGATTCCAGTTCTTTCTAAACGGCATGTATTTTATAGAACTCATCACTCCAGTTTCTACCACAGTACCAATATCCCATCCGGGAATTCTTACTGCAAATGCAGGAACATTATTTTTGTTACCAGAATGTGGACTATACATGTCAATAGTAAATCTGTTAGAACGCATAATACCATCTTTAAATCCGGTATGTACGTTATTCAGCATTTGATCGATACTTGATGGTAGAGCCATGGTTATCCCCTAAATATTTCTTTTTCTGTTAACAGCGTAAATTTCCAATCATTATTCTCACAAAGTTCCCGCGCAGCTTTCCACTTTGCAGTATTTACTGCATATGTTTTCATGTTTATATGGTAAGTTTTAGTTTTCCTTGATTTTGCTACAGGAGGTTTAGTTTGTTTATATGGCTTCACTTCTATCAGATACTTCTGAATTTTACCATCCTTTGTCTTTATTTCTGCTAGAAAATCAGGATAATATTTGTGTGGCTTATTGTCCACTGGAGAGATGTATGGAATTGCAATTTCTTCACTTGCCCATCTAAGTACATTTTCATTTTTATCCATGTACTTGCACATCTTCCGTTCCCATGTCGAACGACATATTATTTTGGTGGGATCTCCAACATACTTGCCTGGATTTTCTGGTCGGTATTTGCTCTTATATGCCATAGTATAAATATATATAATTGCTTGGAGGTAATTTATGGCAGACTACGAATGGGGTTTTTCAAACAATGAGGCTCAAGCACCATATTATCTGTACTTTGAATGCTATCCATATCCCAGAACTTCACGAGAACGAGCCAATATAGGCAGTACACCAGTTGCTACATTTATATTACCCGGTGTTTCTGTAAATAGAGGTACTTCACATAGGTACTCTGAAGATGCACCCATGATGGAAAACATGGCCCAGGCACTTGGAACTGTATCCAATGCGTTTGATGTTACTGAGTTAGCTGGAATTAAGGATTTTGGTACATTGATGGCAAAGGTTGAGGATACATTCACTAAACTTGGTTCTAGATACCAGCAGGATGCATTTGGTCAAATCACATCTACAATGGGTAGGTTGGAATTGCTCACCACAGAATCCGGATTTTTAGGATCTTCTAAGAGAAAATACAATTTTAACTGGAATCTAAAAAGTACTGGCGACAAGGCAAATACTTACTACGCAAGAAACCTTGCAAATGCACTAGAAACTTTCTCCATGCCAGTTGTTGGTGGGTTTGCTGGAGAAGGTAACATTGCCCAGGCAACAAGAATGAGACCTCCAAATGTATGGAAAATTTCAGCTTTTACTTTTGGTGGGGCAGACGTTACTCCCATGTGGTTGGGGAATCCAAAACTATGTGTGTTGATGCAGGTGTTACATGCATTAGATAACCAATCGTTTATTGATGCTGACGGAACTCCATTTTCATATAACATAGTAGCCAACTTTGTTGAGTTGGAAAATGTGTTCAACTACGGTGGAGAAATTACTAGTAGGTCAGAATTCTTTAATGATTTGGGAGGTGGCTGATGTACTTCGCAAACAAGGCAAAAATTAAGTATGATTTTGGACCCAGCAATACTTCAAATGTGCATACAGTGGTTGATTTATTTAATCGTATAGTATTAAACGAACCCAAAAGTAATTACACATATACACAAATAACCACAACCCCAGATACGTTAGCGGGGGAGTTGTATGGTGATAATACCTTATTCTATACTAATTTATTACTAAACAACACATTATCCAAGAACGATTTACCCATAGATCAAGTTCGGTTTGAAACTGAAATAAATTCTTACCACTCCGGATTTGTATTTCATATATTAGAAGAACCAGAACAAACACTGAATCGTGGAGATATTATAGTCTTAACCTCTGATTTGGCTCTTGATTCGTGTACAAATCCAGATGATTTGAACTGTCACATTAGCTATGCAGTAATAGAGGAGTGGGATCCTATTTTAAAGAAAATATGGTGCAAATATTATGCATTCGGTGCAGGAGGATCGAAGAGTGAGGATGAGTTATTTAGAAATCAAAATAAATTTAAAATATTCAAACAAGATACAATGGGAAGATTTGATTTAGACGGTGTACAGATTAAAAATGAAAGTGCTTTTAGTAGAGCAGTGACAGATAAGAAATACACATTTCAAGATGGAATTTTTACAATGAAGCGTGTTTCTAAATTTAGTAGCTCATTGGATTCATTTTATACTGAAGACGGAAACTATGTTATAAATCCACATGCTCTTAATGTCTCCAGTTCGGCTGGATCTAATATAGAACAGTTTGCACCAACATATAGTTCAAGTTTACTAAACACAGAGTGCTCTATTTTAGATGCTTATATACTTTCAGCAGCGAGCGAAAAGGATTACTCTAACACAAACTATAGAGTAAATTCTGATATTCTGTTTAGATCGAGAATCAACCAATTCATGATAGATAATGATGATAAGAAAGAAATTAAGGTACTCAAGAAAAAAGCAGTAGGTAATGTTGCACAGAGTGTGTCAAGGTATAAGTAATGAAAAATGATATTAGATTCAATGATATTTCAATAAAGCCTGTAAATGGATCTGAATTCGTAAGTATAATGGAAGACAACTCACAGGCAGCCAGTATGTTTGGTGGGATGTCGATAACCGAGGGATTATTTCATGGTGGTATCAGTGGATTTATAATTCTAAATGATCCGAATCCAGCCGACGCAGCAGTTCGCTTGATTTCATTATCTGAACTATTAGATTCTGGCTCGATGATAAAATTTTCATTTTCTACTGATATGGAATTTGAGGGTCGTACAACGACAACTAATGTTGAAGATTTAATCTTTTATGTTTATAATGTATCCATAGTCAGTAATATTGCTCCTGGCATAGCAAAATTAGGATCATCACAAGCAGTTACATACCGAGTTGAATTTGCTTCTTACGAAGGTTCAGCCCTAAATTATCAACAATTTCCACTCATAGAAAATTCTGATTATGTCGCATCAATTAGCAATTTCTTTACAGATCTCACTGATAATGGTGGAGTAATGTCTCCACCAGCGCAGACAGAAGAGGATGATTCTGAAGTAAATATTGAAAATACTGCCCAGATAGCCCCTAACATTGTACCAACGCATAATGGAGTTTGGTTCAAGAGAAAACAATCACACTATCCATGGGGCAAGGAATCCTCAATGCCCGGAATAAATGGTATGATATTGAGTTCTTTGAATTATGCTATTCCTGAAATTGTTCCCGATGATGATGATGATAATATATCACCTTCTGCCGGAGAAGAAAATAATCCGTCATACGTATTCTTTCAGTCATTACCATATGGACAATGGAATTTTACTCCCATCGGAGGATCTCTTGGGTTATATGGACAAAGATTAACTGGTGATTCTGCACTAGAATCTGAAACTTGGCATAACTATAACTTCACGATGGATGAAACTGTCAGTAATCGAGTAGAAAAATTTAAGATTGTTAAAAATGCTGATATACTTGAAATGGAAGAGGCTGGAGTTTTTGGATCTAGCTATACGTTAATAGAACCAAATTGGAAAGGTATATACAACGGTATAGTTGTAGAACCCAGTGAAGATGACGATCAGACAGCCGCAGACAACATCAATACATTGGGAATGAAACGAACTGCATACTATCATGATTTTATGAGTATATCTTCTCATCTGAGAATGGAACAAGTAAATTATCATTACACTGATTTTTTCCCAGAGACAGAGGAGGAAGAGTCTGAAGATATTGTGCGGGGACCATTGCTGGGAGATAACCCACCAAATATAGGAAACAGCAATCCATCATTCAGTACTATAACTGATCCTGTTTACGGATATTTTGATGAGAGATATCTTAATCGCCCGACACCCACTATCGTTGATGATTACGCATCTTCCCGTGGAGATGAGTACATGTGGCAAACAATGTTTGACATGACAGAATTGCCATATTCTGATCAGGTTAACGAATCAGGTGAAATTGGAATAAAATATATTGTTGACAGCATAAGAGAACCACGCAGAAAAGCAAAAATGGCATATTCATTGTTGCATGATCTTAAGGAACAGTGGAATAGATATAGGCATTCAATTTGCTGTGGAACAGATCCAACAGATTTCTTTGCAATGATAGTCGGGTTCACTGGAGGAAATACAGCAGATCCAAACTACCTACCATATGGAATAACGGGATCTACGATGAATAATTTTCATAGGTATTCTTTTGTTGAGGTTGAGGTTTGGCCAAAAGTTCTACTTCCTCATGGTATTTCTGCGAGCGAATTTATTGAGGGTGCTGATGAAGAATTAGAATATTATGATTATATTCTGGGTAGCGCGGATATAAATCCAGCATCGGGAGAGCATGAGATATTCATTGCCGGCAATTCAGCAGAAAGTCGTGCAGATGGTATTACCTTTAAATTTGGGTTGGAAGAATCCAGTGCAACAAATCAAGATCAAGAGTTTGTTGTAATTCCTATTAAGGGTGGTAAACGAGGTATGTTCACTGCGTATAACACAAATGAATTAACAAACAGTAAAATGTTTGCTGGTGCAGGAGTAAATACAGATGGATACAATTATCCATCCGGATTCCAATTAATGCCTATTGGTGGAATGACTGCTGGTATAAGTGAAGAAGGCACAGCGGTGGCACCAACGTTCATGGGGTCGGTTGTTAAGATGTCAAGTTACAATTCCAACCAGCTAATGGAACTGAAAACCAGAGACGATCTCATTGGTATTACTGGAGGATACACTGGACCGGCCGGTATAACTGGAGATGGTGCAATGCAAGTGATAGGACTACTCAATACAATAATGGGAACCAAGAATTTACCAATACCATTCGGTGGCAGCACTCTTGATATTTCATATACCGAAACAGTAGAAAATGAAGATGACACAGAAAAAGATGAAATAGAATTTGTGTCGATAGATAGAGACGATTCTGATGTGCGACCTGATATCACAACAAACGCGGCCCCAATCACCGGAAAATTGGGAGCAACAGCGAGTAATCAAACAATATACTTATTCTCTGCGGAAAATGATCACGATGGAAGGTGTTCTACATGACCAAAAAATATCCAAAAATTAGAGCCGAAACTAGGCATATAGAAGGAAACGCTAGAGAAAGAAGTAATCTTAAATACATGGATTACTTTGATTGTGTGAATATTAATGGTCCGGTAGATAATAGTGATTGTGATTCTGAAAACTCGCTGTGCAATTGTCCATGCACAGGAGAAAATGGTGCGTCAGCAGTTCCTCTGTTTCGGGAACCAACAGACGAAGAAATGCAATTTGCAAAAAATGCATTAAAACAATGCCAAACAAATGGTGATGATTATGATGGCTACTTTACTATAAACCCAGATGCATTGACCAGTAGTTGCGGGGTCCAGTGTCATGGTGATTACTTCTATAATGTGTTTCAAGTATCCAGAACATATTCTACCTTTTGGAAAACACCAAAGAAAGTTCCTCTGTATAGAAACGCTCTCATAAATTTATACACCACAGAGCAAGCAGTAGCAATTATACCGGGAAACCTCCGTGTCAATGTAGGTGATTTTATATTTTTCCCTGAAGATGGAACACAGATAAATGCGAAGTATAGTGGTGGTTGGTTAGTTGCGAATATCGTACATGCTATTCCATCATTGCAGCAATATAAAATGATTTTAACCTTAATCCGAGACAGTAAAATAAACCACCCAGAAGGAAACTAGTATGTCTGAATATACATTTCAAGACTTGGATTCGCAGTGTAGGATCAACTCATTTACAGAAGATATTTCTGTTCAGAGAGACTTACAAGCAATTAGACAATCAATTACAAATTTGGTACTGACCAGAAAAAACGAACGACCATTTGCACTATCTGGTGCCGGGGTTGGTCTTCAAGATTTATTTTTTGAATTATCCAGCAACGAGATGACTCCAAAGAAGGTATACATCAGAGAAGAGGCGAAAAGAATCATAAATAGGTATGAACCCAGAGTCAAATACAAGGATTTTACCATTACAAAGTCACCAAATTCGCATGATGCAATTAATGTAACAATATCTTACACTGTAACTGCGTTCGATGTTGATTCTCGTTTGTCAGATGAAGTTGTCGATGGGGTCAGCCTAAACCTAGAAAGATAGTCCAATGATCAATAAAAAGCTAACTGAATTAGATTTTACTGAAGTTAAAAGCAATTTGGCTGAATACATGCAGTCCAAAGAAAATACATTAGATTTTGATTGGACAGCAGATGGTTCTGTTGCAAATACTGTATTAGATCTACTTGCATACAATACAATGTATTATGCATTCTATTCCAATATGCTTATCAATGAATCTTTTTTAGATACAGCACAGAGATTAGATAGCATTATATCCCTATCAAAACCATTAGATACTGAACTATCACATCGATTATCTGCGTCAGCAACACTGAATCTAGTAAATAATTCCTCTTCCACTATCACAATGCAACCATACAAGACAACCTTTACCGGAGTTGCTCCAAATGGACTTACGTATGTGTTTTATTATACCGGAGGTGCCACAAATGAAGTTTTAGATCCTGACTTTGATCGGAATCAGTCATATAATCAGGTTGATGTTGCGCCAGATGAAACAATATCAGTAACAGTATACCAAGGGCAGAGAGTGTATTTAAATGTACCTGCTACTAATTTTGACTATACCAATCAATATTTTTCTATCAATGATAAATCAATGGATCCACGCACACTGAGAGTATATGTCCAAGAAACATCTGATGGAACAAAGCAATATTACAAAACAATTCAACAAGCAGATACAACCGCGAGCAGCAGAGTATATACTTTATCAACTACTCAAAAAGGTTATAATGTATTTTTTGGTGGGGAACAATCATCTAGCGGATCTTACATAGGTCGAGGCGTTGGACCAGAGGAAACGGTATATTACAGCTATGTTTCCACGAGTGGTACAGTTGTTAATGGAGCACAAAAGTTCAAGTCAGGCAGTCTATTACAAGTAAAAAACCCGAACGTTATTGCTCGCGGAGGATACTCTACGCTTGATACAGAAACTGCTCGATTTATGGCAATCCGTGGAGGAAAGGCACATAATGATAGACTGGTAACTGTATCTGATTTTTTATCCTACATTCTAGATTTAGGAAAAATAAACACAAATCCAAAGAAACCAAATGCTAACATTTCTGTATACGGTAGTCCAGAATCCGCAGAAAAAACTAGCGGCACTATTTACTGGAGTGCTTATGATCAGATCACAGGAATAATCCCATCAACATCTTCAGTTGTTACTGATATAGTTTCGGACATTGAAGACAAGGTAATGGCGGGACTAAAGTTTGAATATAAAGCACCAACAGAAATTAATTGGACAATAACTCTGGTAGATAAAACTCAGCTATCAAAATTGTATGCCCAGTATCAGACTGGATTCAATTCCGTGCTAGTGGGAAGTGATATTGGTTGGAGTGCAGCAGCATTTAGTATCACGAAGATAGCATCAACACAAACAAAATTTGATATAAAAAATCCACTTAGCACGCTTGTAGTGACCGTACTAAAAGACGGAACAAATCAAGAAGCTACGTTAAGTGGTGGCAATTTAGTTGTAGATGGAACAACAATCGGCACATATAGTTTGACTGCCGGTACTATTAGTCTTGATTCCACTACGTTTACCTCGTTAGTCAGTATAACAGGAACAGCAGATCCAACACAATCAAATCTCAACGTTGCAAAACATGAAAATCTTGCAACAATCGCAGGTAATTAATGACACTACAATTCTACAATTCATTAGGATTTGATGGTAGCAATCCAGACGGTTCAGATGGGACCAATGAAAATACATCTGATAAGTTGTTACGAATTTCTAATAATCTTCCTAAAGAATATAACAATGCAGAATTCATAGAACTCCCAGTCATCAATAAGTATATTAGTGTAGAAACTCAATTACCACAATGGTTAGTAGAATCTAATAGAAATATTGACGCATTTCTTACTCAGATATTGCAGAATTATTATGATTGGTTATATGATAGCAATACTGGTAGTGGTTATTATCTAGATGATAAATTTGCCACAATAAAGGATATTGAAGATATACCACCAGAATTAGTGGGGTATATTTTATCGAACTATCTTGCAGAATCTAGCTCACTAATGGATGTGTATGTGCTGAGTTCAGAATTAAAGTTGGGAACTGTTTCTCTAAGAGAAGGTACAGTATTAATTGATCGCGGCGATACTGGCGTGGAGGTCATGGAACATGGTCTGATTATAAATGGTAATGTGCGAAATACGAAGGATGGTGGAATTTATTCTGCTCCGACGCAATCGACACAGGAAAGTGTATTAGTAATTTCTGATATAAACTCACCATATGTTAATACCAAAACAAATCTATCGATTAATTCTTTTGGAAGAATAGTAGATAATTCAAATACTTCTGTGGAAGATAGTTTGGACTCAGCGACGACTGATACTGCTCCAGTGGAAGTTGAAATATTACCACTAGTAACAACACAATCTGCTAGACGTTTTATGCTTAATATTACTGAGCAATTTTATAATAACAAAGGAACGGCAAAAGGAATTTCATATTTTTTCAATACCTTGTTAGGAACAGAATCAGTTGAAGTCGTTTATGATGGAAAATCATCATACGAATTAGTTCTGAATTGGAAAAATTATACTATACCCAAACACTACTATGAAGATTTCTACCTCACATATGTTCACCCCGTTGGTACTGCATATACACTAAACCAACAGGTGTCTACAGACTTCCCATCAAGACCGGCACTTGGTGGTGGGGATTCTGGAGGCAATTCTGGTGATATACCACAATTTAGTGCATGGGAAGAATTGACGTATGGAGACGGTGCATACGATACTACAGGCACAGGACAAGAAATTTCTGTTATTGGTAATTATTTCCCCTATACATTAGGGGATACTGGAGACATAGCCGTTACAGCAGGTTGCTCCGGAGCAACCGTGAGTGGAATCACCAATGGTGCAACAGGTAATACGTATACAAATATGATAACATTTGCTTTCCCTGACTGGAGTACCGCAGTTGAAATTGCTGGTTCAACCTTTGGTTTGATAAATATATACGAGTTTGCACACTTAGATGCAGCTTCAGGAAGCACTTCTCCAAATGATGGACGAGTAGCAAATTATAGTTGTCCAGTAGGAGGATACACTTAATGTCTAATATCAGAAAAATATTGAACACCGGAACAAATAAGTACCAAAATGCCGTTAGAGAAATGAAACGAGCAATCTATTCTGATAATGTGTATGTGTCATTGCACGCAAATAGTCTGTCATCAAATGTTGACAATACATTAGAAAGTTTGAATGAGTTCTGGATGTCTTCTGTTTTTATGCAAAGAGTAGTCCGTGATAATTATAGACTGTGCTTTCCTCGTGTAAATTGGACAAAATCAGAGCAATATGATCGATATAACCCAGAGGAAAATCCCCAAACACAGAATTGTGTGATATTTGACGATAAAATCGGCAACGGTGTTTTGTTTTTGTGTGTAGGAAATAATATCCACAATAGAACCGATTATGCTAATTCTTCTGTATACAGACCTAGCTTTGGGTATACTAGCGTTGCAGATTTACCCTCGGGGGTAATAGAACATGCTGATGGGTATAGATGGATACCACTGGCGCAGACTGATGTTCGTTTTACTGATAGTGCATGGGTGTCATTGGAGGTTCGTGATGGTATCAGCTTCTTCGGTTCCGATGAAGGTAATTACATTGATGATGGTGTCACCCTTCTAGATTTTAAAACAGCAGTTGCTGGAGGATCAGCCAGTGGTATTTCCTTTGGTCAAACTGGTGCCGTAAACTTTTATGCAGTAAATAACGAATATGACCAGACAGCATCGTCGGAAGTTCCGTCCGGATCAGTACTGTTCTCAACACAGAACATGGAAAGATATGATGCCTTCCTGTTCCAACAAGCACTAAAGTTAAAAGGAAATGATACGCAGATCAGGTTTGATTCTGGTAATTCCTCTGGAGCATTGCCTTCCAGTATTACCCCAGTACCACTTTATGATCAAATTGTAAATTCGCCATTTAGTGTAACATCACCTGTTGGTTGGTATAATAAACGAGTACGTGAATGGGAAGATAAAGCTGGATCTGTTGAGATGATCTACTTAGATCCCAAGGCTGGTAATTTGTCAGGTACAGATTTTAGATTTACTGGTTTAACAGCCCCATCAATAGAAGCAAAGGGAAATGGAACTTCACCTGTCGTAGATTTTATTACCACAAAGATAAATGATAATACATGGGAGATTAGAGGTGTTGAAGTTACAACCAATCTATCTACAAACGAAAGAAACGTAGGTGTTGGTAATACTCGAATTGAGTTTGTAGTAGAAAATACTGATAATAATCTTGGGTTTGAAAATTCTATTAAGTATTTGCTCACACCGTATGGTGGACTATTAAAGGAAGAAAACCTATATGGTCCAGTCATTCCGATAAACTCATTCATGATGAATGTAACCATAGACGAGAATGATATAGAAACTACACTTGATAGAGCAGCAAGTAATATTAGTAGCCCAACACAGTTTGATGCATATTCTCTCATTGTTGACGCTAAAAATTATGCAAATGATAGAGAATTGGGAATGGATCTTCCTGCAAATAAAACAGAATTTTTAGATCAAACTCTGGTTGCAGACTTTTCGTTCAGTGGAGTAACAATTCCTGCTGCTGGAGATTTGATTTATGAAGGCAACCCAAAGATAGGAACAGGGGTATCCCGTGGTTCTTTATTGGGTGTAGTACAAACCATAGAGTCTCCGGCACCCCCATTGAGTCCATATAACATTCAATTTACCACATCGCAACCTAGTGCATTTGGTTCTGGTAAAACTTTTTATATTGGATCAGGAACTTCTTTCAAAGAATACACCCAAGTCACAACGACAAAAAATCCAGATGTCAAAGCCCTAACTGGAACGGTTGTTCATATGGGCAAATCAAGTTTTGATCTCAGTTCAGCAACAACTAAAAGAATAACAATTAAATATATAACAAGGGTATAAAAGGAAAACCAAATGGGCGTAGAAGACAATCAATATCAAATCCCTAATCTAGATGCAAACACATCATTCTTTGCGTGGTATACCAAAGAAAATGATGAAGTCATTGCAAAGCTCAATAAACTTAAGTTATATGACATTGACATACCCGGTTCTCTTGCACAGGGCATCAGTGCTCAACGTGGATCATCTGGCGGACAAACTTCTGGGTTCGTAGGATTTGCAATTGCCGGTTCAATTCCTCATGGGATAACACTTCAAGGTAATTTGGTGGTAACCGGAGATAATCTATTCACTGTAGAACACAAGACAGCATCAGTTACTGCTGGTATAACAAAAGGTAAGTTTGTATGTTTTGATCAATCTGGAGGAATAACACTCACAAATGGAGCAACTTCCGGGATCACAACATCACCTTTCCATAAGAACGAAACAATTGGTGTTGTACACTCTATTGTAGGGAATACAGTTACTATTGCTGGTTCTGGTAAATATTCCGGCTTTACTGGATTAACCGTAGGTCAGGCATATTATCTTGACCCAACAACACTGGGCGGGTATACTACGAATGTACCAACAAACTCAGGCGAAACAAAGAAGAAATTATTCCTTTCAACAGGAACGGCAGAAGCTGTAATTCAAATTGGAGATTCTGACATAGTATAGTATGAATAGATCGTGTAAGCAGTGTAGCTCAAGAAAAATTACTTATTCCTTAGATGATGATTCGGGCAGACCGCCCGTAGATACGGAGATTAATAATATGGTTCGAAAAGGTTTTAGTATGGTGCAATCGTTTGCAACTTCGATGATTTCTCGTGGATTATCAAATAAGAAAACAAACAGACCCACAAAAAGACTTAGAGTTATTAGTTGCTTTGGTGATAGCTCAATTGGTGGGAATATCTCCCCGTGTGCAGGATTAATGTCAAGCAATGTAGAAAAAGGTAAATTCTACTGCGGTAAGTGTGGGTGTGGTGACAGAAAACAAACTTGGTTGATTGCTGATGGAGAATCATATTCAAAATTAGATTATCCCAAACTAAATTGTCCGCTATCCATGCCAGGATTTACTAACTATAAACCATCAGAAAATAAAACAGACGATTCACGAAAGCGTGAAATTGAGCAATATGATATGGAAAAACTACAACAAATCACCATTAGCCTTCCATCCAATGATGATATTGTAAAATAAAAATATTTGCACATCTAGATTCGATAAATATCTAAGAGGTGTAAAATGACAACAAGACCAAATTCCAGAGAAACTCTAATAGATTATGCTTTTAGAAGACTAGGTTCACCTGTGGTTGACATAAATGTTGACTATGCACAGGCAGAAGAAAGATTGGATGATGCACTAGAATACTTCGCAGAAAGACACTTTGATGGTGTAGAGCGTTGTATTTTCTCATATCAAGTACAGGATGAAGATATAGCAAATCAATATATTGATACAAAAAATATTGGTTTAGCGATGGGATTTACTGGAGCAGCCAGCCCAACTGGAAAGGATATGCTTTCCGTAACACGAGTATATAAGTTTGGCGCATTAGCAAATCAAAATATGTTTGACATTAGATATCAGTTAGCATTGACTGATTATTTTGGAATAAACAGGGGTCTTGGTTATAGCAGTTCTCTTGGCTTAGCTGGATACGATAGTACAATGAGATATATCAAGATGGTAGAACAGTTCTTTAATCCAGAACATGTGCTGCACTTTAGTAAAGTTACTGATAGATTAATAATGGACACAAAGTTAAGTAGTGAATTGACCCCCGGAAATTTCATTGTGATAGAGGGATATGCGGCATTAAATCCGACAGATTTCCCAAAGATTTTCAATGATCGTTACCTGAAAGAATATGTTACTGCCTTAATAAAACGTCAGTGGGGACAGAATTTATCCAAGTTTGATGGTGTCCAATTGACAGGTGGAGTTACATTGCGAGGTGGTCAGCTATATCAGGAAGCTCTTGCTGAAGTGGCACAAATAGAACAGAAAATGCAATCGGAATACGAACTACCAATCAACTTCATAACGGGATAACATGCCAAGAAATCCATACATCCGAGATAACCAACGAGAACAGAAACTTCTTGAAGATCTTAACGTTGAAACAATACGTTCAATGGGGAGAGATGTATATTATATACCAAGAACGCTTAATGACCAAGATAAAATTCTTGGTGAAGATAGCACTTCATCATTCAATTCTGCATACTTGATTGATATGTATCATGAGGATTCGCAGGCGTTTGGTGGAGAGGGTGATATAATTGGTAAATTTGGTATTGATGTAAAGGATCGGGCTTCTTTTAGGGTTGCACGAAGAACTTTCATGCAGGAAGTTACAAAACGCAATAGTTTCATTGATCGTCCACGGGAGGGCGATTTGATCTATTACCCCCTCTCTGGTAGTTTGTTCGAAATAACATTTGTTGAGCATGAGAACCCACTATACCAACTAGGTCAATTGTATTCGTTCGTTCTGTTTGTTGAGACATTTGCATACAATAATGAAGATTTTGCAACTGGGATATGTGATATTGATGAATGCTTTGAAGCTGCAAGGAAACAACGAGCGCAGGTACTTACTCTTGGGGAGTTTACTAACATTCCCGGATACACAGAGAACTACTTTAAAGGTGAAATTGTATATCAAGTTGATGGAGCATCGGGTACTGATGAAGATGCCATTATAGGAAATGCAACCGCAACAGCAGAGGTTATTGATTGGAATCCAGAGACACTAGAACTTACTGTTGGCAATATTGATGGTACATTTAAGCCAACTGATGATGGTGGTATTGGGATTCCAAAACCCCAAACGATTAGAGGCAATAGTAGCAATGCGGAAAGAGTCTTACCAGCAGCCGGACTTGAACCGATAGCTGATGCAGACTTCTTTACTCAAATCAATACTGTTACTGATGAACTAGATGGTGATAATGAAGAAATTAATTTGGAAATAGAAAAAGATGATTTGGTTGATTTTGATGATAACAACCCATTCTCGGAAGGTAGCTATTAATGTTTGAGTTTTTTAGTAACGAATCTTTGAGAAAACTGGTAGTTGGATTTGGAAACCTATTCAACGATGTGTATGTCGGAAAATTTAACGATAATGGTGAACTTCTGGAAAAAAATAGAGTACCTATCACATATGGTCCAAAAGAGAAGTTTATCAGAAGAATACAGGAGCCAAGTACGATTTCTGAAGATGTTAGAGTCGAAGTAACATTGCCTAGATTGGGATTTGAAATGCTAGGAATGAACTATGATCCAACAAGAAAAGTCAATAAACTGAGGCAAACATACTTATTGGATGATAATGGAAATCCAGTCATTGATGAAAATGGTATGCTGGCATTTAATTATTCTGAGGTTCCTTATTTGGTAAATTTTGGACTATACGCATTTACCAGAACAATAGAAGAAAACTTGCAAATAGTTGAACAGGTTGCTTCTATATTCTCTCCAGAATTTGTTATTTCTTTAAATTTCAATAAATTGAATAGAGGAGTAAATGTTCCTGTAATATTGACGAGCACTGGCATGTCAGAGTTATACGAGGGTAGTTTTTTAGAAAAGCGTCTTGTAACAACTAGTTTTAGTTTTCTTGCAAAGAGCTTCATCTATGGCGAGGAAAAAACGAAACCAGCAATAGAGAATCCATTAATAAATCTTGACGGTGAATAAAAATTATGAACGATGAACCATATGAAAAAATATCTGAAGCATTAGATACATCTTTTGTTGATTTTGAAGCAAAAGATGAAATTAAAAATGAAATAGTGAAAAACAAAAAAGAAATAAAGGATTTAACAAAAACAGATGCAGAACAAGATTACAACAAAATTCGTAAGAATCTTTACGGACTTATGGGTGATGGTCAAAACGCGATAGATGGAATACTCAAAGTCGCTACTGAGGGTGACTCACCCCGTGCATATGAGGTTGTGGCTCAGTTACTGAAAACGGTATCAGAGATAAACAAAGACCTCATGGATCTGCACAAACAAGTCAAAGAAGTTAATAAGGAAGAGAATGTCTACAATAATACTACCACGAATGCCATTTACGTCGGTTCTACTTCCGATCTACAGGATCTAATCAATCCAGATCGAAGTAGGGTTAAAAAAGTGATTGATGTTGAACATGAGGTAAAGCCGGAAGATGACGGATAAAAAAGGTGGATATCTAGGTAACCCAAATCTAAAACCTGCTGGAGTTGGTATAGAATTTACCAAGGAGCAGGTTCAAGAATATCTTAAGTGTTCCCAAGATCCAATTTATTTTATTAAGAATTACGTCAAAATTGTCTCTCTTGACGAGGGACTTGTTCCGTTTGAACTCTATGAGTATCAAGAAAACATTGTAAACAGCGTACACAATAATAGGTTTTGTATTGCAAAGCTCCCTCGTCAGTCTGGTAAATCCACGACAATGGTATCGTACATACTTCACTACATCCTGTTCAATCAAAGTATGAATGTTGCAATTCTCGCAAACAAGCAAGCCACTGCAAGAGAGATTCTTAGCCGACTTAAGCTCGCGTATGAATATCTCCCTCTTTGGTTACAGCAAGGAATTGTTGAGTGGAATAAAGGATCGATTGAGTTAGAGAATGGTTCCCGTATTATTGCATCATCCACATCTGCATCTGCTGTTCGTGGTGGTTCGTTCAACATGATCTTTCTTGACGAATTTGCACACGTTCCTCAGAACATCGCAGAGGAGTTCTTTAGCTCTGTGTACCCCACGATCACATCTGGACAGTCAACCAAGGTGCTCATGGTTTCCACCCCAAACGGGTTAAATCTATTCTATCATTATTGGCGAGGTGCAACAAAGAAGCCGGGTGAGCACGGTAAGAATGAGTACATACCAATCGAGGTACATTGGTCACAGGTTCCAAAATATCCCGGTGGTCCTCTTCGAGATCAGGAGTGGAAAGATCAGCAGGTTAAAAATACGAGCGAACAGCAGTTTCAGTCTGAGTTCGAATGTGACTTTATTGGATCTACCAATACACTGATATCATCAAGCAAACTCCACTGTCTGAACTATATCACTCCCATTCACAATAATAGTGATGGTCTTGCTGTCTATGAAGAACCAAAGGAAGATCATGTATATGTTCTAGTTGTTGATACTGCTCGGGGACAAGGACTAGACTACAGTGCGTTCGCTGTTATAGACATCACTGAGAGTCCGTACAAGCTCGTAGCACGCTTCAGGAACAACACCATCGCTCCTTTGGTATATCCAACCGCAATCAAGAGTGTTGGGGATCGATACAATAACGCTTTCGTTTTGATTGAGATCAATGACATTGGTGCTCAGGTTGCAGACATTCTGTTCCAAGATCTAGAATATGAGAACGTACTACAGGCAGTATACAAGGGAAGAGCAGGTCAGGTTATTGGTAGTGGATTTGGTAGTGCTAACTCCCAGTATGGTGTCAGAACAACTGTGCCGGTCAAGAAGCTCGGATGTTCTGTTCTTAAGAGTCTTATCGAGAATGATAAGTTGATAATTGAAGATATGGAAACCATACAGGAGATGTATACGTTTGTTGCGAAAGGTCAGTCATACGAGGCTGATGATGGACACAATGATGACATCATAATGTGTCTGGTTCTTTTTGGGTGGTTGACACGACAAGACTATTTTAAAAACATTACAGACATGGACATTCGTAAAGACATATATCAGGATGAAATGCAGCGAATAGAAGATGATATGGTTCCTTTTGGATTTTTGCCGGGACTGGAGGATGAAGAGGAGACTTCTTTTTGGTCTGGTGATGATTACTGGAAAGTGGCTGAAAATGAGTCCTCCGATGATACATTTCTATAAATAACATAGACAAAAGTATCTTCTCTGGTAGGGAATAAAATGGCAATAAATATCACACAGAACTTTTCGACTGAATCTAATCTTAGAATAGCACCCACCACAACAGCAGCACCCAGTCCATTCATGGCAGCTCTTGTTGGACCTTCATCATCGTCATTTGTAAATGCAGTCGGAACAAAAGAAGAAAAATCAGAAAATATTGTTAAAATTGGTAGTATTACTGAATTATATTCTAGATTGAGTGAGAATAATGTAGATCCAACCACTGCTGATTGGGGTGGGGTTTTTTATTCCGCACTAAGTTATTTGATGTATGGTGGAATACTTTATGTTATCGGTTCCGGAGATCCGTATTCCCTATTAGAACGAAGTGATTTGTCCGTTCAGGCAGTGTTTAGTCATGATGCATCATCAAATATCAATAACAGAATACAGCAGATTGCAACAGCAAAAAGAATAGTGGGTATATCTGCCCACTATCAGACCGAGTATATTGGGGATACTCCAAATAGTAAAAATTCTTTAAACCCAACAACCCCATCAGTTACTTCCGGTGATATGTACGGAACCCATGTAGTTGGTGAGAAAAACCAAACTTCATATAATGGAGCAACAACTGTATCTTCTCTATTATCAGCAGATTTTGCTGGGTTAATGGCAGAAAAGCAGCAGAAGTCTAATGTTGCAAGTTCTCCCGCAGGAATAGAATCGGTATTGAGAAATGGTCAGTTAAAGTTCACCATCGATCCAGTAACTGAAAATTACCTATCAAATCAGAAGATAAATTATTTTAAAACCATAGATGGAAATGCAGTTCTATGGGGAGATACAACGAGAAATCCACAGGCAAACACACCATTGTCCCATGTTGGTGGTGTGCGTACTTATATGGAGATATCTAGGGGGTTAGAAAAAATCTCTGATGAAGCTATGTTTAAAGCAAATGATAGCCAAGTTCGAACAGTATGGTCAACTAAAGCAAATTCTATGCTAAAACGAATGCTCAATTCGAATTTACTTACCGGATACAATGTTGTGTGTGACGAAACAAATAATCCTCCCAATATAGTTAATAGCAACCTATTAAGAGCATTTGTTTCGTTTACTCTTAGTGGATATGTTACATCAATCGAGTTGCTTATGAATACCAATACAAGAAATACTACAACAACAATAACACCCACAACCACATCCACATCTAGCACAACGACATCTACCAGATCGACATCTACCAGATCGACATCAAGTAGCTCTGGATCATCATACTAGGAGACAGTAACTTGGGAAGTAACAGCCTACAAGACTTTATAAATGACTTTAAGGGCGGTAATAGAGGTCACCGTTATGATGTGGTAATGGATTATCCTACACAGATTACTGGGACTAGTGCTACTGATTTGAATAGATTTTTTGTTCGGTCTGCTGCATTACCAGCAAGTCAAATAAATCCAATAAGGATACCATATAGAGGAAGAGTTTTAAAGTACCCTGGCGATAGGATTTTCTATCCATGGACATTTAGGGTTCTAGATCAAAATGACGGTGAAAATAAATCCATATGGAATAATTTTAATGCATGGAGCAATTACATCAATGAATACGAAGCAAATACGCATAATGATGACTGGGATAGCATCACTACTGAGTGGAAAATAAAACAAACAGATGCACAGGGTGAAGATGCAAAAACTGCAACACTTTACGGTTGTTGGCCAACAGTCGTTGGACCAATAACGCTCGATTCTAACGCCATAGATACTTTAGTAGAATTTACAGTAACTGTAGAATATCAATGGGCAGAAATCGATTAATATTATGGAGAACGATAAAAAATGGCATTAAATATACTCGGATTTACAATAGGTAGAACCCCTGATGGAGAAACTGTCGAACCAATAAAGGAGACAGAAAAATCTCCAATTGTACCGGATGAATATGATGGCTCGTATATGTACGAAACAGGAGGAATCCTTGGTACATACGTAGATTTTAGTGGTGCAGTACGTGATGAAAATGCACTTATTCAGCAGTATAGAGGAATTGCGCTTTACCCAGAAGTAGATAATGCCATCGAAGACATCTGCAATGATGCTATTGTTATGGGTAGTGATAGAAAACCCGTTAAACTGAGTCTAGATAAGACAGATCTGTCAGATACAATCAAAAACAAAATATACAATGAATTTGATTATGTTCTAAGGTTGATGGATTTCCATACAAAGGCATATGAAATATTTAGACGTTGGTACGTCGATTCTAAATTGTTCTATCATATGGTAATTGATGACGAAAATCCTATAAGGGGTATTACAGAATTGCGTCCGATTGATCCTACCAAGATTAAGCGGGTAAGAAAAATAATCAAAGATAGAAAATCACCGAATAGTACTGAGACACCTATGGTTTCTGCTATCGAAGAATTTTTCATGTACACGAACACGGATAAGGATTCAATTTACCAAACACCATCTTCCGGTTTGAGAATTACGAAAGATTCTGTTGCATATGCAAACTCTGGCTTAGTTGATGCAAATTCGAAGCGTGTTGTTGGGTATCTTCAAAAGGCAATTCGACCTGTAAACATGCTTCGTCAAATTGAGGATGCTGTTGTTGTCTATAGAATTTCTCGCGCACCGGAAAGAAGAATATTTTATATTGATGTGGGTAACCTCCCCAAACAAAAGGCAGAGCAATATCTTCGCGAGATCATGCAAAGATACCGAACGAAGATGATTTACGATCAGTCTACTGGACAGATTCAAGACAGCAGAAACCACATGTCCATGCTCGAAGACTATTGGCTTCCTCGTAGAGAAGGTGGTAGAGGAACGGAAATTAGTACTCTATCCGGGGGACAGAATCTCGGTCAGATGGAAGATGTAGAATACCTTCTTCGCAAGGTGTATAATGCATTGAACGTACCAGTGACTAGAATGCTTCCGGACAGCGGTTTTAACATGGGCAGAGCAGCAGAAATTACCCGTGATGAAGTTAAGTTTTATAAGTACATTGAACGACTTCGAAGTAGATTTGGTACAGTTTTCCTTTCTATACTACGAGTACAGTGCATTCTAAAGGGTATTATCACAGAAGAAGATTGGAATGAACTGAGTCCAACTATAGAGCTGGAATTTAATAGAGATTCCTACTTCACCGAACTAAAAGAAAATGAAATATTAACTAATAGACTACAGATGCTCAACAGCATTCAGCCTCTTATTGGGCAGTATTTCTCAAATAATTATGTGAAAAAGAATATCCTTCGTATGTCTGATGAAGAAATAATCAAGATGGATAACGAAATACAAGTAGAAATGGCACAGCAACCACAACAATTCGCAATGCCACCAGAGGAAATACAAGGATGAATTCACTCAAAGCAATACAGAGTTTACTAGAGGAAAATCTTGATGAATTCAAGAATAATGTAAATTCCATTATCAAAAATAAAATGAAAGAGAACGCCGTACATTCTTCATTTGAGATTGTCGAAGGCATTTTTAAAAATGAAAATAATCTAAATAATGATGGAATACTGCATTTAAATGTGGTTGAGGTATTACAGGAAAGTATTAGACAGAAATCTAATATTACTTTAGAACTATCTGATCTATCCGAAGTAACACTTAAGCCATATCAAAGTGAAAAGGTATTGCGAGTATTCGATGATGTAAACGAAGAAAATCAAAAATCTCTTATAGAGAATTTGATTTCTTCAAAAATTGGTTTCGAAAAATCAATAGATTTCTGTTCTAAGTACAAGAGAAAGGCAAACTAATGTCGCACAGTTTAGATATAATCAAACACATTCTTGATGAAAATCTTATCGATGCAAAAAGAGCAACCGAGGATTATCTCAATGATATTCTTTCCGGTTCATTAAAAGAGCAATACAAAGAAGTTGCTCCCGAAATGTTCAACGATGAAGTTGAGCAAGAAGTCGAAGATTAAAGAGAAAGGTAAGCATAAAGATGAAACTCATCACGGAAATGGTAGAAGACGTAGAGTGTCTTGTTGAGGGTAAAAACGACTCAAAGGAGTATTACATTCAAGGCATCTTTATGCAAGCTGAACAAAAGAATCGTAATGGTAGGATTTATCCAATGAAACATATTAACCCTGCCATTGAAAAATACATTACTGAATATGTAGACCAAAATCGTGCTCTTGGGGAATTGAATCACCCATCAGGACCAACGGTAAATCTTGATAAAGTGTCACACATCATCAAAGAACTGCATTCTGATGGTAATAATTTTATGGGTAAGGCAAAAGTTATTGACACCCCCATGGGCAGAATTGTAAAGAATTTGATCGAAGAGGGAGCAAAACTTGGTGTTTCCTCTCGCGGTATGGGCTCACTCAAGAAAACAGGTGGTTTAAACGAAGTACAAAATGATTTTATTCTTTCTGCGGTAGACATTGTTGCAGATCCATCAGCTCCTGATGCCTTTGTTAATGGTATTTTAGAGGGAAAGGAATGGATATGGGATAACGGATTACTACGTGAACAAGAAATTGCTCGATATGAAAAACAGATAAAAGAATCGTCACGTAGAAAACTAGAAGAAACAACTCTGAATGCGTTCAGAGACTTTATCTCAAAATTATAATTTTATAAATAGGAAGAATAGGCTAAAAGGAGCTTTCTAATGCCAGAAGAAACAAACACAGAACTTACAGAAAATGTAGAGAACTACGGTTCAGAAGATTACGATACCTCTGGTAGAGGCTCACACGACGCCTCTGGTAAGGGTGATATGACCGCCGGTACGGAAGTAATTCCTGATGGTGTCGCACAGGGTAATATGGCTTCGGTTGCTGCAAAGGCACCAGCATATGATCCCGCTACTGTTTACGTCCCAACCATGGGTGCAGAAGAAGTAGCAGAACATCTTGATGCCATGTTTGATGGTCAAGAGCTTTCAGAAGAATTTATGACAAAGGCAGGAACCATTTTTGAAGCTGCTGTTAACAGCAAAATCAATGAGGTTGCCGAACAACTCGACGAGACTTATCGTCAAATCCTCTCGGAACAGCTAGAAGAAGTAGTTGGTAATCTTGCTGAGAAGCTCGATGAATATCTCAACTATGTTGTTGAAGAATGGATGGATAAGAATGAGGTCGCTGTTGAGCGTGGGATTAAGACTGATGTTGCTGAGTCATTCATCAAGGGACTCAAGAGTCTCTTCGAAGCTCACTATGTCAACATTCCTGACGAACGGTATGATGTTCTTGACGAACTTTTTGAAGCCAATGAACAGCTACAGAAAGAACTCAATGAGCAGATCGAAACCAATGTTGGAATGCGTGGTCAGTTAAATGAAACTGCAAAGCATCAGATTTTCAATCACTATGCTTCAGATCTAGCTGATACTGAAATTGAAAAGTTTTCAGTATTAGCAGAAAACGTTTCGTTTGATGATGCTGAGTCATTTGCAAATAAACTTGCAACAATCAAAGAGTCGTACTTCCAAGGAAATGTACTAGTATCACAACCTGTAGAACTAATCGAAGAAACTACTAACCCAAGAATTTCAAATGGTTCGGTAATGGACAACTATGTTGACACTGTTGCTTTCCAGATGAGAAATAAATAAACACTAAGGAGAAATCTAAAATGGATTTTGATAACACAACACCATATGATGCTCTCTGCGAAAAGTGGGATCCCCTACTAGAGCACGAAGCATTACCAAGAATCGAAGATTCTTATAAGAAGAAGGTCACTTCTGTCCTTCTAGAAAACCAAGAAAAGGCTCTTCGTGAGCAGTACATTACCGAAGCAGGACCCGCCAACCAAATGGGCGGCAACTTCTCTGATCCACAAGTTGGTGCAGTAGCAGGTAAGCTCGCTGGTTACGATCCCGTCCTTATCAGCCTCGTTCGTCGTGCTATGCCAAACCTAATGGCTTACGACATTGCTGGTGTTCAGCCCATGAGCGCCCCCACTGGACTCATCTTCGCGATGCGTGCTCGTTACACTGAGCAAGCAGCAGCAGGATCCGGTGTCGGACAGAACGTCACTCCAGATAGTAGTGATGGTCAGGAAGCTCTCTTCCAAGAAGCACAGACTATGTTCGGTGGTTCGGGTAACACTTCGGGTAACAAGGCAGCATTCAGTGCAACTGGTGGTGTAAACCCATCTGGTATTACTGGTGGCTTTACTGGTGCTACATTCGGATCTGATCCCCGTGCTGCAAACACCCCTCTTGCTAACACCATGCGTGGAATGCTTACTGGTACTGCCGAGCTTCTCGGTACTGATGGACAGAACAACTTCCAACAGATGGCGTTCAACATTGATCGCGTTGCTGTTGAAGCACGTTCCAGAGCACTCAAGGCTGAGTACACCACTGAGCTTGCTCAGGATCTCAAGGCTGTTCACGGACTTGATGCAGAGACTGAACTTGCTAACATTCTTAGCACCGAAATTCTCTCCGAAATCAACCGCGAACTCGTTCGTAGTATCTACTACAACGCAGAACTTGGCGCACAGCAGAGAGACCTTGCTGGTAGGAACGGCGCAGACATCACCCTCGCAGCCGGTGGTATCTACGACCTCAACGCTGACTCTGACGGTCGATGGAGCGCAGAACGCTTCCGTGGACTCATGTATCAGATTGAGCGCGAAGCCAACATTATCGCCAAGGAAACTCGCCGTGGTAAGGGTAACTTCATCATCTGCTCGTCTGATGTTGCAAGTGCTCTCGCAATGGGTGGCTTCCTTAACATCTCACCAGCCCTCAACACTCAGCTCGATGTTGATGACACTGGTAACACCTTTGCTGGTGTTCTCAATGGTAAGATGAGAGTCTACATTGATCCTTACTCCACCACAACTGGTACTGACTTCGTTTGTGTCGGTTATAAGGGTGCGAGTCCATACGACGCTGGTATGTTCTACTGTCCCTACGTCCCACTCCAGATGGTACGTGCGGTTGGTCAAGACACCTTCCAGCCCAAGATCGGATTCAAGACTCGGTACGGAATGGTCAACAACCCATTCGCTCGTTCCGATGGTTCCGGTGAAGTCTTCAACACCTCTGCCGGTGGTAACTTCTACTACCGTCTCTTCGGTGTTACTAACCTTCACGGTAACGCACCTGTCTGATCTTGATCTTAGGATCTCAATTAGAATAAGCAGCGAGGGTCTTCGGACCCTCGTTGTTTTTTTATATAAATACTAGTATGAGCGATCAACCAAGAACAAATAACTATCTCGCAACCAACTTTTTTCAGTTGGAAATTACCAATTTCCCAACAGTGACATATTTTTGTCAATCTGTAAACTTACCATCGTTAACGGCATCAGTCGTGGAAGTTCCTGTTGTTGGTATGGGATTACCAGTAAAATCCCCTGTTGGTAGATATTCGTATGAGAATATGTCTGTATCTTTCCTTGTTGATGAAAACATGGAAAATTGGTTGGAAGTGTATAATTGGATGACAGAAATGCGAGCATTTGATACTGATTGTGCAGAAAAAGATTATGAAGACTTGTTTTCTGATGCAACTTTAAAGATAATGGACGGATCGTATACACCAATTAAAACGGTAACAGTGCAGGACATGTTCCCAGTTGGTATTAGTGGTGTACAATTTTCATCAGTTGTTGTTGATACTGAACCAGTTATCGCAACAGCAACATTTGCTTTCACAAAATATGAAATAGAGAATGCTACATGAATCTAAATGATCTATATGAGATGGTACAGCAAGATTTAGACATTGATAAAACAGAACTTGACACAGAATCACTAAAGACTCCACAACTACATAACAAATACCTAATTCTACATAGCCAAGAAAAGCTAAAGCTAGAGCAATTGTTTTCTGAGAAGAAAATTAAAAGAAAGAATAAATGGTTATATTACACTGGCAAAATGTCAGAAGAACAGTTACGATTTCATGGCTGGGAGCCATTCGATCTAACTATTCTAAAAACCGATGTAGATCGGTTTATTGATGCTGATGATGATATGATCAAATTATCAGCTAAAATAACATTACAGCAAGAAGTGGTAGATTACCTAGAGAGTGTTGTAAAACTTATATCAAACAGACAGTGGAATATCCGAGCTGCATTAGATTGGATCAAATTCACACAGGGTGTATAGTGACATAAATAAAGTATGAGCGATATATCGGTATCTAAAATTGATGCGGTGGATTTAAAGATTGAGTGTGATGACTCGATAGCAAAAGAACTAAATCAATTTTTCACTTTCTATGTGCCTAATTATGAATTCACACCCGCATACAAAAATAAAAAGTGGGACGGTAAAATACGACTGTTCAATTTGTATTCTCGAAAGTTGTATATTGGACTATTAGATTATCTAGTACAATTTGCAAAAGATAGAAAATATACCATTGATCATGAAATAGTAAACGATGATGCAATAACAATTGATGATGTATCTGCAATTGTATCTGAATTACAAATTGAATCAAGAGGTAAGCCTATCACACCACACGATTATCAAATTGATGCCATATTACACGCCATTAAGAAAAAACGAACTCTTCTTCTCTCACCAACAGGTAGTGGAAAATCTTTAATAATTTATTCACTTGTTAGATATCATCTAAGCCAATTGCAGCAAGATGAAAAGATTTTAATTGTTGTGCCTACCACTGGTCTTGTGTCGCAGATGTATAATGATTTTCGAGACTATGCAGGAAAAAACTGGGACGTAGAAAAAAACTGCCATGTTATATTCTCTGGTCAAGACAAGATCACACACAAACAGGTAGTAATTTCTACATGGCAGAGTATATACAAAATGCCCAAAGATTTCTTTAATAGCTATAAAGTGGTATTTGGTGATGAGTGTCATTTGTTCAAAGCAAAATCCCTAACAACACTAATGACAAAATTAACAGAGGCAGATGTTCGAATAGGGACAACAGGTACTCTGGATGGAACTCAAGTACATAAACTAGTGATTGAGGGATTGTTTGGTAGAGTTCGTAATGTGACAACCACCAAGACATTGATGGAAAGGCATGTTCTTTCTAATTTACAAATAGATTGCCTTGTGTTACAATATAGCCAATCAGAAATACAAGAAATAAAAAGAGCTTCGTATATGGATGAAATGAAGTGGATAATCGCAAATCCAAAAAGAAACAAATTTATAACGGATTTATGTGGAAAGATTCAAGGAAACACGTTAGTACTATTTAACTATGTGGAACTCCATGGAAAACCTCTTTATGAGATGATAACAAAAACATATCCAGATAAAAAGGTATTTTTCATATACGGAGGAACAGATGCCGATCAAAGAGAAAAAATCCGACAAATCGTCGATAAAGAAAAGGAAGCTATTCTTGTCGCTTCTTATGGAACCTGCTCTACCGGGATTAATATTCGCAACATTAATAACATTGTTTTTACTTCACCATCTAAATCAGTGGTTCGAGTCCTACAGTCGATAGGAAGAGGACTCAGACGCTCTGAGAGCAAGGACAGCGTAAAGCTGTATGACATTGCAGATAATCTTTCTCATAAAAAATACAGAAACCATACAATGAAGCATTTAGACGAAAGAATCAAAATATATACTAATGAACATTTTGATTATAAATTGATTCCCATTACGCTATAAGGAGATCCAATGAATTCATCATACCGTGTTCTTAAACTTCAAAGTGGTGAAGAAATTATTGCAAAAATAAAAGGACGAGAAAAAGGAAGAATCATTCTTGATAGTCCCATGATATTTCAAACAACTTCTCGTAGTGATGCATTTGGTCAAACTAAAGAGATTACATTTTTAAAGGATTGGTTATCTAATACATCTGAAAATACTATTGATATTCCAGAAAACTTTATTATCAGTTGGTTAAAACCATCTCAGAATGTTACTAAGTTATATGATATTGAAAGAAAGCTGAAACAAGAAGATAATTTGCAAAATAAGTTTCATCCACCCACCAAAAAACCACCAACACCACCATTTAATATGGACAAGTTAATGGAAGCAATGGATGCCCTTGATAATGATAATGATGAAGACAAACCTCTTTTCATGCACATGATGATTCCTCCGGACATGGTAAAGGAACTCTTTGAACAGGGTTTATTAGATGATATTGAAGATGAACTGGAGGATGCCTTAGATGGGTTCTATGAAGAAATAAATGATCACAAGTATACAGGTGATGAAAAAGATGACCCAAACTATGGCAATAGGTGGACTGATTGGAACCCAGATCCTCGTGATGATGAGTACCTTTAAGTAACTTTATATTATCCTTTTCTCCCCCTACACAGGGGATTATAAGGGTGTTTTGTATTTTGTCAAATAAAAAATTGTATTTTGTAGGAAAGTAGTTATACTCATAGCATGTCAAAGAAAAAGAATCATTACATAGACAACAAAGAGTTTTATGAAGCAATGTGTCAGTGGAAATCTGAAATACATGAGGCGGAAGATCAAGGTGATAAACGTCCTCCAATATCAGAGTACATAGGATCATGCTTTATCAAGATAGCAGAGCACTTAGCACAGAAGCCAAATTTTACAAATTATCCATATAAGGATGAAATGATAAATGACTCTATTGAAAACTGCTTGATGTATGCTCATAATTTCGATCCAGAAAAATCAAAAAATCCATTTTCATATTTTACTCAGATAATATATTATGCTTTTTTGCGAAGAATAGAGAAAGAGAAGAAGCAGAATTATATAAAATATAAATTAGCTGAAATTCAAGATGATGGTAGCATGAGCACATGGTTCAAAGAAAACTATTTTGAGAAAGATAATGTTCGCGTTGCAATGAGAGAACATTTTAATCTGTCCGAGGAGGATGTTAAAAGAATGACTCCAAAGAGCAAGTCAAAAAAAGGAACCACGGGACCATTTGAATGAAGATAGCAATTCTAAATGACACCCATTTTGGTGCAAGGAATGATTCTTCTATATTCTTAGATCACTTTCTAGACTTTTTTGAAGATCAATTTTTTCCATATTGTGTAAAAAACAATATAGATCAGATCTTACATCTTGGCGATTTAATGGATCGTCGGAAATATGTAAATTTCAATACTCTCCGTGAGGTCAGGAAAAGATTCTTTGAGCACCTTGAGTCTAATAGATTGCACATGCATTGTATTGTGGGTAATCATGATACATTCTATAAAAACACAAACGAGGTTAATTCACTAAAGGAATTATTCACTGGTAAAAATGAATACTTTCATTTATATGAGCGACCAACAGCGGTAGAATTTGATGGACTTTGCATTGGACTTGTGCCATGGATGTCTCCGGAGATGCAGGAAGAATGTACAGAGTTTTTAAAAACTTGTAGTTGTCCGATCATTGGTGGTCATTTTGAATTGAACGGATATGAAATAATGCGCGGCGTTAAGTTCAAACATGGTATGTCAGATGAGTTATTGCAACGATTTGAAATGGTATTGTCTGGTCACTTTCATAGTAAGAGCACAAAGAAAAATGTGCATTACTTAGGAACCCAATATCAAATCACCTTTAGTGACTTGCACGACAAAAAGGGGTTTCATGTTCTCGATACAGAAACTCGCGAATTAGAATTTATAGAGAATAAGCGACGTAAATTCTACCACATAGAATATGATGATGAGAATCCGGAGATGTTAGTCAATCTAGATTTCAAACAATATAAGGATTGTTATCTAAAGATCATTATCAAGAACAAAACAAAGAGAAAATTGTTTGATGCTTTCCTTGATACTCTATACAAGCACAAGGTAGTTGATGTCACTGTTGTGGAAGATATGACTGATTTCACAATCGAGGAGTCTGATATTGACATGGCTAAAGATACTCTTACAATCATTAATGATGAAGTTGATTCCGATACCGAGATTAAAGATAAATCAGAAATCAAACAAATTATTCGTGACTTGTACATGGAAGGTTTGAGTAGCTGGGAATAGTATGCTAACATTTGAAACTGTGAGATTTAAAAACTTTGGTTCATTTGGTAATGTGTTTACAGAAATAAAAATGAACAAGCATAATACTGTGTTGGTATCAGGAAGGAATGGTCATGGTAAATCATTCGCGCTTCTTGATGCTATTACCTTTGGTCTATTTGGTAAACCATTTCGTAAGGTGAATATTCCACAGTTAGTGAATACGGTTAACCAAAAGGATTGTTTGGTTGAGGTTGAATTCTCTACACCCAAACATAAGTACAGAGTTGTTCGTGGATTGCAACCAAAGGTATTTGAGATCTACAAGGACGGGGATCTTCTTCCACAGAATGCAAAGGCAAAAGATTATCAGCGACTGCTAGAAGAGCAGATTCTGAGAATGAACTATAAGTCGTTCACTCAGATTGTTATTCTAGGATCTTCGTCCTTTGTCCCATTCATGCAGCTTACTCCTGCGGATCGTAGGGAAGTTATTGAGGATATTCTTGATATCAAGATCTTTAGTGTGATGAATGGATTACTGAAGTCAAAGGTGTCTGAACTCAAAGAGAATTTGAATATTATTCAGAATAAAATTGATATTGCAAATGAGAAAATAACTCTTCAAGAGAGTCATGTTGATACGCTTGAGATGAAGAGTCAGGAACGAATCGATAAAAATAGGAACAAAATAGAATCTTTGATTGAAGAAGGAAAATCTACACAGAATAGTATAACGAAGATAACAGATCATATTGACATTCTTCAAAGTAAACTTCCACAAAAAGAGCAGTTTATGGTTAGTTTAAAGAATGTTGAAAAAACTGAAAGTACACTTGAAGGTGATCTGAAACGTTTGCGTAAGGATATTGCTTTCTATACTTCTAACACAAGCTGTCCTTCTTGTAGACAGGATATTGATGAGGATTTTAGACAAAGTATCCTTAATCAACGAGCAACAGAAAAGATAAATCTGGAGGAGCGGTTAGAGGGTGTTGGAGTGCTCATACGGGATACTCTCGACAAGATAAATTCTATTCAAGATGTGGAGACTGACATTCAAAAGCAGGAGAAGAGAATCATTGAACTAGAAAGTACGATGAAATCTTTGTATTCTCAGATTCAGTATATCGAGCAAGAGATAAATGATCTAGAAACGAATAGAGGTAATATTGATGATGAGAAATTAAAGCTACAGGAATTCTTACATAATAAAGAGGAATCTTTGGCTGAGAAGGAACAAGTTCTTAATCAGAAATATAATTATGACATCGTTCATGATCTACTGAAGGATGCAGGAATCAAGTCGAAGATTATTAAGTATTATCTTCCTATCATGAATAAGTTGATCAATAAGTATCTTTCCTCAATGAACTTCTTTGCAAACTTTACTCTCGATGAAGAATTCAATGAGACGATTAAAAGTAGGCATAGAGACACGTTTAGTTACATGAGTTTTAGTGAGGGTGAAAAACTACGAATCGATCTTGCTTTAATTCTATCGTGGAGAGAGATTGCAAAGATTAAGAACAGTGCAAACTGCAACCTACTTATTTTAGACGAAGTGTTTGACTCCTCCCTTGACTCCATGGGTACTGATGATCTTATGAAACTACTAGAGGATCTTTCTATAAATACTAATATATTTGTTATTAGTCACAAGTCAGATCAGTTAGCAGATAAGTTTTCGAACTATCTGGTTTTTGAAAAGAAAAATAATTTTAGTAGAATAAAGTAATGCCAAGTCTTTTTGATTATGATCTGGGCGATTGGAAAGATCCATACCCCCCACCTGTGATGGAGGAGCACGAAGAATTTATCATTGTTCGTGATGATTTTCTTGATGGTGGATCAAAGATGCGTTTTGCAGATTATTTAATACACAATGAAACGGAGATAGAAGAATGGGTATATGGGAGTTCTCCCGCAACTGGGTACGCACAGATTTCTCTTTCGTGCTTATGCCGCAAATATGGTAAGAAGTCAGTAATTTTTATGGCTGATCGTGCGAAGGATAAATTACATGAATATCAGTTGCGTGCTATAGATAGTGGAGCTACAATGAAATGGGTTCCAAATGGTATGCTGTCAGTGACAGAGAAAAGAGCAAGAGATTATGTGCAAGAAGATCCTATCAAGCGTAGATTACTTCCTATTGGTTTTGATCATCCTAGTGTTATCGCTTCCGTTACTAGGGTTGCTCGCAATATGGATGTCTCCCCAACCGAAGTATGGACAGTTGGATCTTCCGGAACCCTCACTAGAGGATTACAGCAAGCATGGCCAGATGCATCGTTCCATTGTGTTTCTGTTGGACACAAGGGAGACTACGGAAGAGCAAAAGTCTACAGATGCGAAATCCCCTTCAACAGAGAAACAAAAGTAAAACCTCCCTTTCCCTCTGCACCAACGTATGATGCAAAGGCGTGGGAATTCATGAAAGAACATGCTTCACCCGGAGCATTATTTTGGAACGTAGGAGCTTAGGAAATGTATAAACTCGATTATGTGTGGTTAGATGGATACGATGTAAAAAACATGCGAATGAAGACTCGTTATTTTAATGGGTATGAATTGGACATGTCAGATCTTCCTGTGTGGGGGTTTGATGGTTCTAGCACTAAACAAGCAGAAGGACATTCTAGTGATTGTGTTCTAGAACCAATTAAGTTATATAAGAATCCACTAGATCCAATGGGAATGTCTAATATTGTTCTTTGTGAGGTAATGAATCCTGATGGGACTCCTCATGCATCAAACACTCGCGCACAGCTTAGATCAATAATTGATAATTGTGGTGGGTTAGAAACTGTTGCCAAGGATATGATGTTTGGTATCGAACAGGAATATGTCATTTTTGACAAGAATACGGGTAGACCTAGTGGATGGCCATCTAATGGATTTCCCCCACCACAAGGAAGATATTACTGTGGTGTTGGTGGAGATGTCGTAGAGCATCGTGACTTGGTAGATGAACACGCTGAAATGTGTAATCGCATTGGTATTCCTGTACAGGGAACTAATGCCGAAGTAATGCTTTCTCAGTGGGAATATCAAGTTGGTCCTTCCAATGTTATTGATGTTTGTGATCATTTGTGGACGGCAAGATTTATTCTAGAAATGCTCGCAGAGAAGAGGGGTCTTTATATTAAATTTGACCCTAAGCCTGTTGCTGGTGACTGGAACGGGTCTGGTGCTCATATCAACTTCTCTAGTAAGTTTATGCGGGAAGAAGCTACCATCGATGATATTGATGATATTTGCAGAGAGATCGGTAAGTATGGACATGAAATGCTTTCTGTGTATGGTAAGGACAACGACAAGCGGTTGACAGGCAGTCATGAAACTGCTCATATTGAAGACTATACATGGGGAGTTTCTGATAGGAGTGCTTCTATTCGTATTCCTATGTCAACGGCAAATAAGGGAAGAGGTCATCTAGAAGACAGGCGACCGGCAGCAAATATTGATCCGTATGAGGCTGTCGGGGTTATTACCAAGTACTTGAATATTATTGAAAAAGAAGTTGCACAACCTTCATTGTTCGTGTAATATGTCTGATATGAAAAAGTTCTACGAACGAAACGACCATGTTATCAATAGCGATGTGAATGTCTTGTTCGAAGAGCTATTAGATATGAATCCCCAGAAGTTCGAGGAATGGGTCATCCGTATGCGGAGAGAGATAACACGCGCATGGGATGCATACGGATGCCCTCCTCGAACGGGGAAAAACGAAAAAGATATTATAGATTCTTTTAACAGATTGGAATCTTACCCAGTTCATCAGTTCACCCATACTGATGAGCTTTCTGACGTTGATAATGATGTTATAATTAATAAGTCTCGTGCCGGTGTAGAGGTGGATCAATGGTTCTCTAATATGTTTAAAACGAGAATTAATTACAACGAAAAGGATGATGGGTATTCAATATATGACCTGGTCGCAGATTCAGACTATTTATCTCGTGTTGTGCGCGGTGCAAGTCGCCACCTTCGTCGCGATTCCTTCTATTCTCATGCTCTTTCTGCTATTAAGCACAGTAAAAAGTATTCTATCGTCGATGTTTCTTCGGGTGACGAATGGATGGATGCGTATTTTAAAAACCCTGAGTTGTTTAAGGGATATGATTTCATGCTCGAAGAGGTCAAGATCCGAGATGGACTGAACAGTAGTTATTTCCAACTTGAGCAGTCCGACATTCTACAGCTAACAGATTACCAAGTAGAGATGTGGAAAGATTTACTTTCCTATAGACATCATTCTACCTTTGATATTGAGAACATGTCCAATGAAAAACTCTATGCCATCCGTATTTACAAAAAGGGAAATCGGATATTTCCTTCTGGCTTTAAATGCTTTAGAATTGGTTATATACAGCCTGCTGTTAATTTTCCTCCAATGACAGCTAAATATCTCTATGAGAGGTTTACTGATGATATCAAGTCACAAGAAACAATTAAAATCTTTGACCCCAGTTCAGGCTGGGGTGGTAGAATTCTTGGCGCTATGTGCTGTCGGGATGATCGCAATATTCTTTATATTGGTACTGATCCCAATCCTGATAATTTCTACAGTGATCGTAGCTCTAAGTATGGTGATGTTGCCGATTTTTACAATACTAGAACGTATCGGGGTAATCCCTTCTTCAGTTCTACAAACAATTACGAGATTTATCAGTTAGGTTCTGAGGAGATTCATAAAAATGAAGATTTTCAAAAACACCGGGGATCGATTGACTTGGTTTTCACTTCACCTCCTTATTTCAATAGAGAGGCGTATAGTGAAGATGCGAATCAGTCTTACAAAAAGTATGGATCGTCGTATCAATCATGGAGAGACGGATTTCTTCGTCCTACCTTAAAGAATTGTGTTGACTGGTTGCGTCCTGATCGGTATCTTCTTTGGAACGTAGCAGACATCAAAGTGAAAAATGATTATCTGCCACTAGAAGAAGATTCAAAAAATATTCTTGAAGAGTATGGAATGGTATATAAATATACACTGAAAATGGCAATGGAATCCATGCCTGGTCAGAACAGACTTGATGAGAATGGAATTCCTAAGTGTAAGAATTTTTGTAAAGTTGACGGACGTTATCTCAAATATGAACCTGTGTTTGTTTTTTGGAAACCAAAATGATCTCTGAAACAGCGTGTATTGTGGAAAAGTGGATTGATGAGTACATCCAAGCTCTTCAGTCCAATGATAGTGTAGTAAGAAGAAACGTAAAGGCTCTTATAGCAACCAATCAAGTAAAGCCACGAGAAGCAAAGCAAATTGCAAATCATTTTGATGCTTTACTTTCCGAAATTAATGCTGTTCTGGGTAAGGTAGATGATGATCTGGTGGAAGGGTGGTCATACCTTAACACGACTAAACTCAAAAGGCTACAATCCTATCTAGAAGTGATTGTTAGTGAGTTTACTGCAAAGGGAACAATCAAGAGGCGAAAGCGTAAGATTAAACCAGAGCAAATGATCAAGAATCTAAAGTATCTCAGCGAGTTTGAAGGTATAGGTTCTAGTGTAGACCCAAAGAATATTATTGGGGCTAAACATGTTTTGTTGTATAATGTAAAGCAGAAGAAGATTGCATTGTATACGTCTACTTCTGGGATGCAAGTCAAGGGTAGTACCCTTAAGGGATATGATTCTGCTATAATCAAGACATGTGGTCGTAAGGGATTTTCGTGGATACAGTCATTGGTTTCCTGTCCTATTGTTAGGGTGGTTAATGAAATAAATAATATTAGTTCTAAAGAGCAGGATTCTACAGGAAGAATTAACAAAGACACGCTAATATTAAGAGCAGTGAAATGAGCAATATCAATATCAGAGGAAATTTTACGTATAGGGGAGATTTTGAGGCTATGCTTCCTAGTGGCTCTCCTGTAAATTATGCTGTAAATGATTTGGTATTATTTGAAGGTAAATTGTTCATTGCAACGGCATCAATTTCTGGTCACTCTCCTGACACCAGCAGTGATTGGGTTCCATGGGGTAATTCTAGAATTTCTTTTAGATCCACGATTCCGCCAGAGGCAAAAGTTGGGGATACGTGGGTAAACACAAATACAGGTAGGTTTTACACATTTTTAAATGATGGTGATACAGAACAATGGGTTGAGTTATAATGAAAAAAGAAAATAGTAAACGTCAGCAAAGATGGTATAATGAAGAACCAAAAATAAAAAAAGAGAAGAATGTCAAGAAAAAGAAACGACATTCATCGAAAGAAAATTTACGGGATATTGTACAAGGAAATCTAGATTATGATGAGTATATGGAAATGGAAGACTGGAGTGATTCACGGTGAAATTTAGCAAGAAGACATTTGAAATTCTTAAGAACTTTTCTACAATTAACTCAAATATTTTGGTCAAGCCTGGAAACAAGTTAGCTACCATAACTGGTGCTAAGAATGTTATGGCTGAAGCCGTGGTGAATGAGGAGTTTGATGTTGAGTTTGGTATTTGGGATCTTTCCAAGTTTCTTGGAACTATTTCTCTTTTTCAGGATCCAGAATTTGAATTTGAAGATAAGTATGTTCTAATCAAGAGTTCAACTGGATCATGTGTAAAATACTATTACTCGGAACCATCGTTGCTGACGGTTCCTCAGAACCGTCTAACTATGCCCGAAACTGTAGTTTCTTTTGGGTTGACGCAGGCAGTCTTTAGTGAAATTCAACGCGCTGCAAGCGTTTTGCAACTCCCCGATCTTGCTATTCGTTCAGTGGATGGTGCTATTGTTGCTACGGTTCTTGATATTAACGAACCAACGAGCAACGATTACGCGATTGTTGTTGGTGTAAACGACACTGGTGCTGAGTTTGATTTTCACTTTAAGATTGAAAACCTAAAGATTGTCCCCGGAGATTATACTGTAAATATTACAGATAAGATTGTCAGTGAGTTTGTCAACACTGCTGTTGATGTGACTTATTGGGTTGCACTTGAGTCAACTAGTAACTATAGTGGATAATCATGCAAGGTCTACTCGTAGAAAAGTATCGTCCACGGACGATTGATGATTGTATTCTTCCTATTGCTTTGAAGTCTACCTTCAAGGACATTGTTAAGACTGGTGAGTGTCAGAACCTGCTCCTGACGGGGGGAGCGGGGTGTGGTAAGACAAGTGTTGCTCGTGCGCTTTGCAATGAGCTTGGTGCAGATAATATTCTCATTAACTGCTCTGAAGATGGAAACATTGACACGCTCCGGACTAAAATTAGAACTTTTGCGAGCACTGTTTCTCTGAGCGGTAACAAGAAAATTGTTATTCTTGATGAGTTTGATTACAGCAACGCACAGAGTATTCAGCCTGCTCTCCGTGGAGCAATCGAGGAGTTCGCAAACAACTGTCGGTTTATTATTACTTGTAATTACAAGAATCGAATTATTTCTCCAATCCATTCTCGGTGTACAAACATTGAGTTTACTATTCCTTCAGAAGAGCGTCCGACTCTTGCTGGGGAGTTTATGGAGAGGGTTCGTTACATTCTTGACACGGAAAATATTCCATATGAGAGTGCGGTTCTTGCACAGTTGATTACAAAGTATTTTCCTGATTTCCGACGAGTTCTCAATGAGCTTCAGCGGTATTCGGTAGCTGGCATCATTGATGTTGGTATTCTTTCTCAAGTTGGTCAGGTGCAGGTCAAGGAACTTGCATCCGCCATGAAGAGTAAGAATTTCACCGAGGCTAGGAAATGGGTGGTTTCTAATCTAGATAACTCCCAGACAGAATTGTTCCGAAAAATATATGATGGATTGCATGACCATGTACAGCCTTCGTCTATTCCGCAAGCAATTCTGATCCTAGCCGATTATCAGTACAAGTCTGCCTTTGTTGCAGATCAAGAAATTAATCTTACGGCGTGTATCGTCGAACTTATGATGGAGTGTGAATTTAAATGACATATAAACCTTTACCGGATAATGTGACAATAAAGAATTCTGGAATTCATGGGTTGGGTCTATTTACCACAGTGGATATTCAGAGAGGTCATAATTTTGGTATTTCTCATGTGAGTAGTGTTAGGTTTGAGAATGGATATATTAGAACTCCACTTGGTGGGTTTGTTAACCATTCAGAAGAACCAAATTGTGAATTCCAAAAAGAGGAATCTGGATTCCCGGCGGTATTTAAGGAGTGTGGTGATTTTCTTTATATGAAAGCAATAAAGTTTATTCCTGCAAACACAGAACTGACTACAAAATATTTTATGTACAATATAGAAGATGGGAGCATAACAGTAGATGAGTAAATTTAAAGCATATGGTAATTGGGTGGCACTTAGAACGGTTTTTCGAGAAGAACATGTGAGTGAGGCTGGAATTCTTTATAAGGATGATCTCCCTGAAAACATGATGACATGGAGTGAAGTTGTTTCTGTTGGTCCTGATGTGAACGAGGACATTCTAGAGGGGGATCATGTATACTGGAAGTATGGAGCAGATCCCGGTTGCTTCTACAAGGACAATGAGGAGTCTCTTGACCTTGTACAGGCCCATAATCTACTCGCAGTGAAACGTCCAGATGAAGCTAAGTGAATATCTAAACGCGATTAATCATACAAAAATCGACCTTCTTGACACTGAGGATGAGAGTGTCGAGAAGGGATATACTCCATTTGTAGTTAATCGTTGTCTTTCGTACTTTATCGATACTATTCTGTATGCCAATGAAATGAACCGTCTACCACATACAGATAAAAAGATGCAGTTTGACTATCTTTTGAAATCTATTAGAAAGAACAAGCGGTATAGTAGGTGGCTTAAGAGAGAATCTGAAGAAAATCTGGATCTAGTAAAGCAATTTTACAACTATTCTGACTCAAAGGCTCGGGATATTCTTGATATATTGACAGATGATGATATTATCTGGATGAAACAGATGCTTGATAATGGGGGTGTGAGTAAGCCAAATAAATAAATACCTGTGTATGTTATGATATACGGAGTAATTAGATGGAAGATATTTTTAATGGTCATGGAATAGAGATCGATATAAAAGAAAAGGATGATTTCTTAAAAATACGAGAAACACTAACTAGAATGGGAGTTTCTTCTAGAAAAGAAAACAAACTATTCCAATCTTGTCATATATTACACAAGCGCGGTCGATATGCTATCATGCACTTCAAAGAGCTGTTTTTGATGGATGGTCTACAGTCTGATATAACAGATAACGATCTGGAAAGAAGAAATACCATTGTTGGTCTGTTAGAAGAGTGGGAATTGTTGGAAATACTCGATGAAAATTACGATGATCTTCCAAAGGCAAGTTTAGCTCAGATAAAAATTATTCCTCACAAAGAAAAGGCGGAATGGGAATTGATTCCAAAATACCATATAGGTAAAAAATAATGAATTTTAAAGTGATTAGTTATTATTGTGATGTAGATGAATCTAAATATTACGAAAAATCATACCATAGACTGAAGAACAAATTGGATGAATATGGGTATGATTATCACATTGAGCATTTACAAAGTCTTGGTTCATATAAAGAAAATTGCAGAAGAAAAATAGACTTTATAATTGAAAAGATTAATCAATTCGATGAGAATTTATTGTGGCTCGATATTGATACCATACTACTCAAGCGAATGGAACAATTGGAGAGCTTGATTGAGGGACCTGATTTGGTTTTTGCTGGTAGTAGTAAAGATTTGATATCAATGAAAGCCTCGCCGATACTGTTCATTAATAATGAAAACTCCAGAAAGTTTCTACAGGGATGGAAATCTCTAATAGATATTACTAGAGAAAATGGTGATGAGTGTTTTGATCATGAGGTTATGTTCAAATCAATTTTTGATGCAAAGGATTATTGTACATTTGCTGCTGTTGGTTATGAGTACTGCACATGGCCGGGACACGAGAATGAAGATACTGTGATATTGATGGGTCTTTCTGATGTTGATTCTAAGAAAGAGTCTCTACGAAAAATGGGCTTCCAAGAGGGAGCAATAGATTGGCAAACTGTGGGATTATATAATGAATGAAATAATGTGTGTTGGTCAACCCTTTACTGTTAGTCACTCTTCTTGCTCTGACTTGACACCAGAGTTATTTCGATGGACCAGTAAACCTAGTAATACCGATATTGTTGTGTGTATTGATGCTGCAATTGTTGGTGGCTTTGATAGTGATGATTTACCAGAAAATAGATTTGGTTGGTTGTGTGAGTCTCCGGTTATAATTCCGGACATGTATAGAACTGTGTCTGAGTACGCAGATGCTTTGCTCGAATACTATACCGCACTATTTACATGTGATAGTGAGCTTGCTGACGAACACGATAGAATACATCTGATTTCTTCTGGTAGTAATTTGCCATGGACTAAAGATTTTAATGTATACGAAAAAAGTAAAAATGTATCGTTGGTCGCTTCTCATAAAAACTTTACAGAGGGGCACAAGTTGCGACATGCATTAGTGGAAGAACATGCTGATGCATTTGATGTTATTGGATCAATTAATGGTGAGCGTATTGGTGGTAGTTTGTTTGATAAGATGGAAGGATATCGTGACTATAGGTTCACAGTAGTTGTAGAGAACTGCAAACATGATACCTATTATACAGAAAAACTAACTGATGCATTTGCAACTGGGACAATTCCTGTGTACTGGGGATCAGAGAAGGTGCGTGATATTTTTAATCCCGATGGTATTATTATGCTAACAGATGATTTTGATTTCTCTCAACTAACAGAGGAACTTTATCAAGAAAAACTAGATGCAGTTAAAGATAATTTTGAACGTGTGAAAAACTTAAAAATGGCTGATGATGAACTCTACGAAATCATACAAACCTATTGTTAAAAATGGTAATTACTTATTTTCCTCTAGTATAGAATTTCCGCAACCTGTTGAAATTCATTTTGTTCGTATAGAGGAGTTTGACAATTCCGATGCATATAAGGTCTTAGTGCTCTCTAGTGAGAGCGTTCTTTCTCCAAACAGAGAGAGTCTTGCTTCTGTTGTAGAAAATGCTTCGCGTTATGATTTGATTTTGTGTGCAGATGATGAAATAGTTGATTCATGTCCTAATGCCATATTATTTCCATATGGTTCTACTTGGCTGAATCGTGGCGAACTTAATCACCCAGACGGGCTTGGATACTTTGATCCAGAAGTACCTACATTCCATAAGCGTGATAGAACAATAAATGATGTTAGTTTTCTTGCGTCTTGGTATGATACGGATCGTCAGGGATACAATATAAGAAAAGAAATATGGGACAGACAGGAAGAAATTAATATTCCAATTATGTTCCATACAAGTAGAAAATCTTTCCTGAATGCCCCAAATCCATTACCCACAGGCGAAAAGGAAGATCTTTTTTATTCTATGTTCCACATCTGCATAGAAAATCAATCCGTGCGACATTATTTCACCGAGAAAATTGTTGATGCATTTTTAACATATACAATTCCTGTGTATTGGGGATGTCCAAATATTGGCTCGTATTTTCATACAGAGGGCATGATTCTGTTTGATACGGTTGATGAACTTATACCAAAATTAAATGAATTGACATATGAATATTATTATGATAAACTAGCATTTGTGGAAAAAAATAGAAAGATCGCAGAGTCTTATGCCAACTTCGGTGAAAGAATAGCCGAAGCAATCAATACAAAATTAAATTGATATTTAGTGGGAATTTGTCAATGGAAGAAATTCTAAAACTAGTAGAAGAGTATATTACAAAAAAGAATAACGAGAAGACTTGGGTTCCCGGTAAAGATATAGTCCAATATGCTGGACCTTATTTTGGTACTGAGGAGTACACCGAGTCAGTTAAGACTCTGTTGAATGGTTGGCTCGTTCTTGGTCAGTCTGGTATTAAGTTTGAAAGAAAGTTTCCTCGATTGATGGGTAAGGATTTTGGTATTCTTACCAATAGTGGTAGTAGTTCCAATCTTCTTATGATGTCGGCTCTTACTTCGAAGCGTGGAGCCAATTTACCAAAGGGAACCAAGGTTATCACTCCCATTGCTGGGTTCCCCACAACAATCAATCCAATTTTTCAAGTGGGGTTCGAGCCAGCGTTTGTTGATATTGACATAGACACATTGAACCTAAACTTAGATCAGGTAGAGGAGAGAGCAAAGGAGGGGTGTAAGGTTATTACGTTTGCTCACGTTCTTGGTAACCCACCAAACATGGATCGACTCATGGAGATTGTTGATGAGTACGGGTTGATTCTTCTTGAGGACTGCTGTGATGCACTTGGTTCTACTTATCGAGGTAGACCTCTTGGTAGCTATGGAGACTATGCATCATGCTCGTTCTACCCTGCCCACCATATCACTATGGGTGAGGGAGGTTTTGTTGCTTGTAATACAAAGAATCAGGAGATCGTTGCTAGGAGTTTCCGTGAGTGGGGTAGGGGATGTTACTGCGTTGGACAGAAGCAAGGTCTTCTCAAGAATGGTATGTGCAGAAATCGATTTTCTAACTGGTTACCCGCACTTCCTGATGAAATTTTTGACCATAAGTATGTCTATGATGAGATCGGATACAATCTAAAGCCTACAGATCTACAGGCAGCAATGGGACTTGTTCAATTGGAAAGATTGCCTGAGATTATTGAGAAGAGAAAGTATAATCACAAGCGTCTTTGTGATATTTTCTCTCGGTACGAAGAGTACTTTATTATTCCGGAGAAGACCGATCATTCTGATCCAGCATGGTTTGCTTTTGCACTAACAATACGTGACGGCGCTCCATTTAAGAGAAGAGATATTATTGATTATCTAGAGAACAATAAGATACAGACTCGTCCATATTTTGCTGGAAACATAATGTTGCAACCAGCTTACGAGGGATTGATGGATCAGAATGAGGTGATCGAGAAGTATCCCAATGCTCGTAAGATTACAACTGATACGTTCTTTTTAGGAACAAGTCCAGTGATAACCGATAATCAGTTGGATTATATTTCTGACGTAATTGATGGATTTATCAATGGAAGAAATTCTAAAACTAAAGGGGAGTTATAATAATGAAAATTACATTTTACAATAGATTCCATCGTGGAGATATACACTTTTCTAGATCGTTTGTAGAACACACAATTCGTTCTTTGCATAATATTCGTGATGATATTGAGTTTTCGTATATACATGAAAACTCTGCCGATACATTGTCAGATATTCCAAACCTGATAGAAATTCCTAACCAAACTATTACTTCAGACATCTGGCCAGATAAATGTATGATGGTTGTTAATAGATCAAATGAAGATGGTGAATTGAGTCTTGGTATTAATACGTGGATTGCATCCAATGATCATATATTCAGATCGAATTGTGGCTGTTGTTTCGCTGGAAATTTGGTTATGTGGCAGATGATCTGGAAAATTCTTGACAATGACCATGGTTTGAAAGTGATGCCCCCAGAAAACCCTCATGATCTATTACCAAAGATTGATTATGATCATTACAATCATTGTTCATTCGTTGATGATCATATTAAAAATACAGATGAAAAATATAGGAAACGTATTTTTGTCTCAAATGGTCCTGTATTATCAGGCCAAGCGATTAATTTTGATTTCGATCCAATTATAGGTAAGGTTGTAGAAGAGAACCCAGACTGTGTATTTTATTTAACAGACAGTACTAGTCTAGAGGCACCAAATATATACAGTACAAGGGGGCTTATCAATAAAGACGGATGTGATTTAAATGAGAATTCATACTTGAGCACGTTTTGTGATGTTATTATCGGCCGAGCTTCTGGACCATTTGCATATTCTTGTTGTCATACTAACTTCATGGATGAAAATAAAAAGTTTTGTATATTTACGAACGGGGTAGAAGAGGGTGCATGGTTTACTGGTGGTAAATGTAACTATGAATGGTGCAAGAGTGAAGATATTGCACAGGTAGAAAATATTATTAGAACTAGTATAGGAGAATAAAATGGAATTTACTAATACACTTGAGGATTTAATTAAAGATCATGTTGATGCAATTTGTTCTGAAAGAGCCATGGTGGAGCTACCAGATAATCTTATTGCAACAGATAATTTGGCGGAAGTGATTGAGAAACTTGTTATTCTTCATATCCGAACATGGATGTTGGAGGACAGAGTTGGTGTTGCGACTGAGGATTCTGAGGTTGCGTCACTTAAAAAGAAAATTGATATTTGTTTCAAACAGAAGCGTCCCTCCTATATTGAAGCAATCAATAGAATGATTGATGATGCCATCATTAATCGCACACCTTTAGTGGAGGACAGCGTAAAGTCATATGAAGGACATGAGTGATTGTTTAGTGGTAGGAGATACATCTCAGATATCTCACTGCCTTCCTTCTTCGTTTTCTCGTGTTTCTTCTAGAAATTTTGATGCAGATTTAGTTGATGATTATGATAGAATCTTTATCTGTTTTGCGGAGCAGAGAACATTTGACAACTCATTAGACTTCATGGAAGTAAACTATGATTATACTTTGTCAATGATCGATGATTTATTGCCCAAGTGTAATGAACTAGTTTTTTATTCGACTGCTATGTTATGGGAAAAACGTAAATCATATTCGATTGATGATGATTATGCATATGATAAACGAAATAATTATTTGGTTTCTAAACAGAAGATAACAGATGAGTTGAAGGGGAAGGATAGTGTGTTGATTCATTATCCATGCAATTTCAATTCAACTAAACGTAAAGATGGATATTTGTTTTCTAAATTGATTGATGCGTGTGCAGGTAATCCCATAATAACGGGCAATCTGGATTTTAATCGAGAGCTAGTACATGCCTCTTATGTTGCGAATACCTCATTGTATTCGGACGAATCTAGGATTATTGCTCCTGGCTATCTTACAAATGTACGTAAGTATTTTCATGATGTCATGGAACATTTTGGTGCTTCTCCCGAACTAATAACAGAAAATGCATCGGCAAAGTATATGCCTAAACCAAATTCTATGCACTCGGTTGTTGATAAAACGTATGGGTATGATAGACTAGTTGAAGATACAATCATAGACATTGGGAGACATCTTAGTGATTAATCTTGTAGAAGATACAATCTGTTCTGACGATATACAGTCATTGATATCGTGGTTAGAAACCAATCCTCGTTTGACAAAGGGTGAGCAGACAACTTTATTTGAACAAGAGTGGTCGGCGTTTACTGGAGTTAAGCATTCGGTTTTTGTTAATTCTGGTTCTTCTGCTAATCTTGGGATTATATCTGCCTTGGTTCAGTCTAATAAGTTAAAGAACAAAAAGGTTCTTGTGCCAGCAGTATCTTGGTCAACTACAGTTGCTCCTGTAATACAGTGTGGACTTACACCAATTCTGGTTGATGCTGACGAGAATAATTTGGGTATTTGTATTGCTGATCTGGAAAGAAAACTCAATGAGCATGAGCCAGCGGCGTGTGTGCTTGTCCATGTACTTGGATTTCCTTGTCACATGAAAGAGATTATGTCTCTTTGTGAATATCACGATACGCTTGTGATTGAGGACAGTTGTGAAAGTATTGGTTCTGTTTATCAGGGTAAGAAAACTGGGTGCTTTGGACTAGCATCTTCGTTTTCGTTTTACTTTGGTCACCATATGTCCACTATTGAGGGTGGGATGATATGCACGAATGATGATGAATTTTATGATTTACTAAAATCAATTCGTTCTCATGGTTGGGACAGGGACATCCATCCCACCAAACAAAAAGAACTTCGTCAAAAATATAATGTTGATGATTTTACTGCGCTGTATACATTCTATCACGATGGATTCAATCTAAGGTCAACCGATCTCCAAGCATTTATTGGTAGAAGGCAGTTAACTAAACTGTCCCACATAATTTCCAACAGACAACGAAATTTTTATTACTATGATACTATGTCCAATCAAGAGTGGAAACCCAAACCTGTTGGTGAAGTCATTTCTAATTTTGCATATCCAATAATTTCTAAGAACAAGAAACTTCTGATTTCAAATCTGAAGGAAGCAGGAGTGGAGTGTAGACCTCTTGTGTGTGGGTCCATTGGAAAGCAGCCATTTTGGGTGAATAAATATGGTGAATGCTCATTACCAGTGGCTGATAGAGTTCATAAGTACGGTCTATATGTACCAAACCATCCGGGAATGTCATTGCATGACGTAGAAAAAGTTTGTGATGTTATTAATAAAACAGAAGGATGTGACTAGATTATGAAAATTGTATACGTTACTGGATGTTTGGGCTTTATTGGTTCGTATGTAACTAGGATGTGTCTTGATCGTGGTTGGTATGTCAAGGGTGTTGACAGCATGACATATGCTGCTAATAATAATCTGCTCGACGAATTCCAGCAGTATGAAAATTTTTCATTCGTCCACTGCGACATAAATGAATTGAAGTTTTTGTATGATTGTGATTACATCATCAATACTGCCGCAGAAACACATGTAGGTAACTCTATTGCAAACAGTGATGATTTTGTAGCGTCGAACATCAACGGTGTTCATAATATTTTGGAGTTGATTAAAAACTATCGCCAAGAACATAGTAAGGTTCCAACCCTTTTACATTTTAGCACAGATGAGGTTTATGGTGATATTGTAGATGGGGCACATACAGAAACTGATGTGCTAAAGCCATCCAATCCATACTCCGCAACCAAAGCAGCAGCGGATATGTTGGTATTAGCATGGGCAAGAACATATGATATTCCATATGTCATATTGCGTCCCACCAACAACTATGGTATCGGTCAGTATGTTGAAAAACTAATACCGAAAACCTGTAAGTTTCTTAAATTGGGAAGAAAGATTCCATTACACAACAATGGCACTCCAATACGAAATTGGTTACATGCCGAGGACACAGCGAATGCGGTAATTAAGATTATCGAAGCGGAAGTGACTAATGAAATTTACAATATCGCTGGTGGATTTGAACAAAGTAATATGGATACTGTTTGTAAACTTATTAGCGTGTTGACAGACGGTGCAGATTACGATATACTAGACTACGTTGATACCTCGTTCTCAAGGGTCGGTCAGGATTTGAGATATGCTCTCGATGACTCCAAACTAAGATCACTAGGATGGGAACCCAGCAAAGTTTTTGATGAAGAAATAATCGATATAGTAAATTACTATAAAAATAAGTTTATTTGGTGACCACATGTCAATTGATTTAAAAATTCTAGACTGCACTCTAAGAGATGGTGGTTATGTTAATAGTTTTTCGTTTGGTGAAGAAAACATAAGAAAGATTGTTGATGGATTAACTTCCAGTGGAGTAGACATTATTGAGATTGGTTTTCTGAAAGACGGAAACCACGGTGCAAACCAAACACTATTCAATAGAGTTTCAGAAGCAGAAAAGTTTACTACAGACAATCAAGAATATTGTTTGATGATTAGACCAGACTGGTATGACATTGAACAGTTGGAGTCTTGCACGGGAAACATTGCCAATCTTCGTTTTGCTTTTCATTATACAGATATGGAACTAGCATTAGACCACGCAAAGTTTGCTAGAGAACTCGGTTACAATATTTTCTTTAACCCTGTGTCTATTTTAAATTATAGCAAAGCAGAACTAAAAGATATGTTAACTCGTTTGAATGAGTTCTCTCCTGCCGGTGTTAGCATAGTAGATACATTTGGTTCTCTCGTTCCGTCTGATCTTCACGATATGTTTTCAACATTCAATGAGTTTTTGGACGATCATATTGGTCTGGGGTTACATCTACACGAAAACCTCTCCTTATCGATGTCACTTGCCACGCACTTCATTGAGTTAATGAAAAACTCTATACGAACAGCATACCTTGACTCCTCCGTTCTTGGTATGGGGAGAGTTCCCGGTAACCTATGCACTGAATTACTACTACCATATGTGAACCGAGTAGTTCAAGATAAATATGACTTAAGTGAAATCTACAAACTAATAGATGATCCCATTTCAACTATTAGAGAAACTGTGTCATGGGGGTATATGCCAGCATATGCAATCACAGGGTTCCTTAACATCCACAGATCATATGCAGAACATTTGATGGATAAACGAGATATATCTCTTGAATCTATTAATATTATTTTAGACAAAGTGGCAAGAAGCGGGAATGGTGAAAACTTTACTGAATCTCTGGTGGACGAGATCTATGAGGAATGTATGAATGAGAAAAACTGTCAAAGTATCTGATTATATTGTTGACTTTTTTGTAAACAACAATATTAATAAATGTTTCGTCGTCACCGGAGGCGGTGCTATGCACATGAATGATAGTTTCGGACACAGTAAAGATGTTCAGTGTATTTACAACCACCACGAACAAGCGTCTGCTATGTCCGCTGAAGGATACACTAGGGTGTCGGGCAACCCCGCCATTGTATCTGTTACATCCGGACCCGGAACAACGAACGCACTAACTGGTGTTCTGGGTGCTTGGTTGGACTCTATTCCTATGGTGATTTTATCTGGTCAAATGAATTTTGACACTACGATTGAGTCAACACCAGTTCCACTTCGACAACTTGGATTCCAAGAATTCAACATTATCGATAGTGTTAAACCAATGACAAAATATGCAGAGATGGTAGAAGATCCCAGATACATTGCCTATCATTTGGAAAAAGCACTGTTCTTATCACAGAACGGCAGGAAGGGCCCGGTGTGGTTGGACATTCCGCTCAATGTTCAGTCTGCTGTTATTGATGTAGATGATCTCATTCATTATAAATCCCCTAGTTTATTTTCGGGTGATTTTGATATGGATTTAATTTTTGATAAACTTAATCAGGCAAAGAAACCAGTTTTGTTTGCAGGGTATGGTGTAAGAATGTCTGATTCATATAAAACCTTCTTGAAGGTTGTGTCTAAACTTAAGATACCAGTCGTGACTGAATGGAACTCGAATGATTTAATTTGGTCAGATCACGACTATTATGCAGGTCGAGCAGGAACAATAGGAGACAGAGGAGGAAATTTTGTGGTTCAAAATTCTGACTTACTTCTTTGTGTTGGTTGTCAATTTTCTATAAGACAATTGAGTTATCGCTGGGAAAATTTTGCTAAGGGTGCATATAAGATAGCAGTAGATGTAGATGAGAATGAACTCGTTAAACCAATTGTCAAGATTGATTATCCAATACACTCTGATGTTGGAGTCTTTTTGGATTCTGTTCTTCTCAGCGACAATTCCTCCGTTCATGATTATTCATCTAAGTGGAATACATGGACAAGAGACATCAACAACAAATATCCTGTGGTTTCTGATAGACACCTTTCACAGAAGTCTCCTCTGAGTATCTACTCTTTTATGAAATCTTTATCTGAATGTCTTACCGAGGACGATGTTGTTGTTATCGCAAATGGTGCCGCTTGTGTCGCTGGTCTCCAAGCGATCAACATAAAAGAGGGGCAACGGGTGTTCACAAATGCAGGGGCATCCAGTATGGGCTACGGCATCGCTGCGGCAATTGGTTCTTGTTACGCCAAAGAAAAGGTAATCTGCATCGAGGGCGATGGTTCTATTCAGATGAATCTACAAGAACTACAGACTATCGCACACAATAATCTTAATGTAAAAATTATTTGGATTAACAACGATGGGTATCAGTCCATCAAACAAACACAGGCATCTATGTTCGAGGCAGAAAAACGAGGTTATTGTGGGGCAAACTGCGACAGTGGAATTGGATTCCCTTCGGCGGAAAAGATAGCAAAAGCATATGGGTTGAATTTTTATAAGATAGATCATGTAGATGATATGAAATCTACCCTAGAAATATTTTACGATTCTGATGGACCAGCAATATGTGAGGTTGTCACTATCCCTGATGAAAAGTTTGAACCAAAGTTGCAGTCCAAACTCCTAAACGATGGTACATTCCAAACACCATCTCTTGAGGACATGTATCCGTTTCTGTCTAGAGATGAAATGGAAGAAAACATCTTCATTCCATGAGAAAAGATATAGACAATGATGTAAGATTGTTTTTCCCAAACAAGACTAGGTTATTGCTCTTTGGGGGGAACTGTTTACTTGCAAAACGATTATATGAAATCATTAAACGAGATCTATTTGTCAGAAGAATAGACTACAGCGAAAACAACTCCGTTACGAAAATAAAAAGTCTATTAGAATATCAGGATGGGGATACTCTGATTTTCACTAGTGAGTTATTGCTTTTTTTATCAGATGAGGAATACTTAAATTTTACGGAAACTCTTGTAGACATAAAAACAAACACTAATACTAAATTGGTTTTTATTTCTATTACCGATCCTCTCCACATGGAAAAGCAGGGTGATAGTTATCTGTTAAAAAATATGAGGTGTGATGAAACCTATGTATCCCGTGTGGATCGCATAACAGATACACTCAACGATACAGATCTTATCTATGAGGTTCCTTCTTACTACACATATGTAGAATCCAATTTACAAATCAATCCCGTAACATTTGAAGGTAACTTAATCACACCAGAGAAACACGCTAAAGCATCTTATTTTTTCTTTAGTGATGATATCATATCTGATGTGGTAAAGAAAATAAATGATGTGGGGTGGACAACCCCCTATTGGGATTCACCAGATAAAATGACACCAAGTGAATTCATGCTCAAGTTAAATACACCTGATTCTGAATACTCAAAGGTTGTTAATCAAACAAAGTGTTCATTGACAATACTATATCGTAAAGATTCATATGATATGTCTAACGGTGGAACTGTAGCAAACTTTAGAGTTAATCTTGGTAAGTCTCTATGTAAGAAAATACCATTCTCTATCAGAGAAAAACTCGATATGATTATCCCTGTTCCAGAGACGGGTAAGTATTATGCACAGGGATTGGCATCAGAACTTAATAAAAATTATGTCGAAGCGATATACAAAAAGGTAGAAGTTGGTAGGAGTTTTGATGTCTCTGATGTAAGTAAAAGAAACAAAATAATTAAATCTAAACTGGGTTTACATAAAAATATGGTGAAGGGGAAAACAATAGGAATAGTGGATGAGGCAATATTCACAGGTTCGACTTTAAAGATTGTAAGCGACATGCTGAGAGAAGCGAAGGCAAGAGAAGTTTATTTTTTCATACCAAGTCCCACCTGTAAGAGTAGATGTAAATACAACATGCAACCCGATAGAGAACTTCTTTTACAAAAAATAAATGAAAAGGATTTAATTTCCTACTTCAACGTGGATGGTATATTTTTTCAAGACAGTGAAGCATATGATAGTTCCATATCAAAGACAAACTACACATGCTCCGAGTGTTTTCATAAAGAGCAATTATGAATTTATTGAACGATAATTACTACAGGCATGTTATTTTTGATTTAGACGGAACCCTAATTAATTCCGCTCCCTCTATATTGAATTCTATGGGGTCAGCGATAAAGGAAAGTGGATATACCCCCCTGCTAAGTTTAGACTCGTCTTTAATTGGGCCACCGCTATATGAGACAATTGCAAATGTGACGGGGCTCACCGAGTCATGTGAACTGAATTTAATTGTTGATAGATTTAAAAAGCAATACGACGAGAAAGATTGTTTAGATGTAACTTGTTTTTCTGGTGCTTCATCTATTTTGGAAAGAATTAAGTTGGACAGCAATCTAATCTTAGCAACAAATAAAAGATTAATTCCAACAGAAAAAATATTGAAACACTTGGAGTGGGATGATATGTTTAACTCCATCTACACGCTCGATACATTCGATCCCCCCTTGAAAAATAAAACAGAACTTCTAAGAAAAGTTATTTCAGAGGAGGAGATAAATACAGATGAGGCGGTATACATTGGTGACAGATTAGATGACGAATTTGCCGCAAAAGAAAATAAAATTTCATTTATTATGGTTGATTGGAGTTATTCGATATGATAGTACAAATTACTCTTACCCGAGACGAATTGTTTTTAATTAAAGAGATGTTACCACAGTGGCAAAAGTACGCAGATGCTTTTGTTTTCATGGTTGATAGATCCGTTGATGGGACATATGAGTTCTTAATGGAAAATAAAGAAAAGTACAATATTCTCAGTGTTCTACAAACTAACTGGGAGATGGATGGGTTAACTGTAGAAACTGATGAGAGGCAAAGATTATATGATGAAGCATTCAAACACAGTGGAAAAATCATATGTCTTGATACTGATGAATATATTGATGGTAATGTCACCAAGGAACAACTGGAAGGTGTCTTGGAACAAAATAAAAATTCTTTGTTTATGGCACCATGGATTCAATATACAGGAAAAAATAATATAAGAGTGGACGGTCCTTGGAGAACTAATTACAAGGATAGAATTGGTTCTTATGAAAAGAGAGGTGAGTTCGCAGACGCAGTACGTCACTCGGAACATATGCCATTGAGCGACAATACATACAGCTTTCAATATCCACAATTATTCATATCACATCTTCAGTGGTTAGATAAAGTTACCGTTGCTGTTAAGCAATATTATTGGAAGATTTCTGATTATGTTGCTAATCATGAGCATGGAGCAGAAATAATTCCCTCTTACTTATATGATCAGTCCGTCAATAATTTTGAATGGGAATATGCAGAAATAGATTTTCCTTTGTTAGTTGACGAGCACATTTATGATAAGAATGATTTGGAAAATAGTTTTAAGTATCAATATATTAAAAATAATGTCGAGAAGTATGATATTCCAAACATGAATGATTGGGGACTAGGTATTCACTCTGGGGAGCTGTTCAAATGAGAGTTTTAGTAACAGGAGCGAACGGGTATGTTGCTAGGAGTTTAATTCAAAATTTTTCCAACAAATATGATATGGTCGGGATATCAAGAGATGATTTTGATTTGACTGATACAAGAGCTACGTGTGAGTGGTTCGCAGATAATCATTTTGATGTAGTGCTGCACACCGCAATTGTTGGTGGGAATAGATTGAATCAAGACACGCATGATGTTACTGATCAGAATTTGTTGATGTATTATAACTTACTGGGTAACAGAGAAAGCTATGGTAAGTTTATAAATTTTGGTTCTGGTGCAGAACAATTTCAACCACATTCTCCTTATGGAATAAGTAAAAAAATAATAGCCGATTCTGTTGCTAATACAGAAGATTTTTATAACATACGCATATTTGGTGTTTTCGATGAGAATGAATTGGATCGACGTTTTATTCTTTCGAATATGCTTCGTTATCTCAATAAAGAGTCAATGATTATTCATGAAAATAAGTTGATGGATTTTTTCTACATGAAGGATCTGGTTTCGGTAGTGGAGTATTACATCGAACACTCTCAGTTATCCAAGCAGGTTAATTGTTGTTATAATGAAAAATATACTCTTTACTCCATAGCTCAGATGATAAATCAGTTGAGTGATTATGACGTTCCTATTGAGGTTCCGAGTAAGAGTGTGAGTAGCTATTACTGTGGAGAGTCTATTTTACCTCCTATAAATATTATTGGATTGCAGTCCGGAATACTAAATATGTTTGAACAATTACAAAAAGGATATAGTTATTATGAGTAAACCCACAGTTACATTGTGCATGATTGTAAAGGATGAGACACATGTTATTGAGCAGTGTCTTCGCTCCATGGCAAAATATGTGGATAGATATGACATCACTGATACTGGATCGACTGATGGAACACCAGAACTTATTGAGAAGGTAATGAATGAACTTGGAGTTCCCGGTAAGGTGTACCTTTCTGACTGGAAGGGGTTTGGTGATCATGCAAATCGAATTGGTTCTAGAACAGAGGCATTCCATAATGCAGAAGCTGGTGGTGCGGACTATGCGTGGGTGATTGATGCTGATGATTACATTGAGGGTGAGTTTCAGTATCCTGAAAACATGACATCTGATGGGTATACTCTATTAATCAAGCGGGGTGATTTCAGTTGGTGGAGGAATCAGATTTTCCGGTTGGATCTTGGTTGGCGATATGTTGGCGTTCTTCATGAATATGCAGATGCAACCAAGAAGAGTCCTGCTGCATTTGCAAAGATAGAGGGGAACTATCACGTTACCGCCAGAACAGAGGGAGCAAGGAACGTTGGTATTACTCCTTTTGAGAAATATGCTAGGGACGCAGAATTATTGGAGAAAGCGTTAGAGGATGAGCCAGACAATGCTAGGTATCAATTCTATCTTGGGCAGAGTTATTTTGATTCTCAGCAGTGGGAAAAATCAAAGGAAGCATATAGGAAGCGGGTCGAGATGGGTGGTTGGCCAGAAGAGGTTTTCTATTCCCAGTTCCGAGTTGGTTTGTTGTGTGGGTTCACTAAGGATCCATTTGAGGTTATTGTCAAGGAATTGATAGAAGCATATAACATTCGCCCAACTCGTGCTGAACCGTTGGTTGAATTGTCGAGGATTTATAGGATGACAGATAAACCTTCTGCTGCATACATCTTTGCAAAACTTGCCGCCGAAACACCATATCCTGCGGATGATATTCTGTTTATAAGTGATGATGTTTATAGGTTTGGTGCTTTGGATGAGCTTGGTGCTGTTGCATATTATGCAGGGAGACCTCTCGAAGGATATAACGCATGTAAGATGCTCGTAGAAGAAAATAGAGCACCAGCAGACCATGCGGAAAGAGTCAAGACAAATCTAAAGCAGTATGAGGATGTTATTCAACAAATGGCACCAGCAAATCAACCAGAAGTCATACACAAAAAGCTAGATACTCTAAAGGAAAAACAAAAAGAGCTAAAAACTTCAGCTAAAAATTTTAAGAAAAAGAAAGTAAAAAGTAGGTAATGTCCGACATAGAAACTGAGTCATACATTATACTGGAGACTATCCACAACGAACTGCAAGAGGGTACTGTTGTAGAGAAAGTTGAGGATTCTGTACGTGCAGATTATAATGTTGTACTTGGTGTCGGTCTGGATTCCGTTAAATTTATAAGTGAAAATGGAAATGTTTTTAAATTATCTGGATCAAAACAAAAGATTCTATCCATAGCAGAGCCTCTAATATCAAATAAAAAGGAGGCCGCTCCTTCGCCTGTTATCAATATTCAAGAAGTTCGGGGAGTTGACGGTGCAAGAGGAAAACGTGGTTTGCAGGGACCGCCTGGTCCACAGGGTCCACAGGGTCCACAGGGCGAGATTGGACCACAGGGCCCTCGTGGTGACCGTGGAGAACTTGGGGAATCTGGTTCTGATGGTGCATCTGGTGTCGGAGTTGGGTTTGTAGATAATTTAGATCAGGATACAATGCTTGTTCGTCTAACGGACAATACTGTTTTTGAAGTCAAGCTACCCAAAGGGGCCCCCGGTCTAAACGGGGTTCCCGGTGTAGCTGGTCCAACTGGTGATAGTGGTTCGGACGGTAAAGATGGTAAAGATGGTAAAGATGGTGAACGGGGAATTGATGGTAAGCCGGGTAAGGACGGTAAGTCGGGTAAGGACGGTAAGCCGGGTAATGACGGTAAACCGGGTAACGCGGGTAAACCGGGCAAAGATGGTAAACCGGGGAAAGACGGCAAGAATGGTCTTGATGGTAAGGATGGTAAGGACGGGGATATTGGTCCCCAAGGGATACGTGGTGAACGCGGACCAGCTGGTGAGAAAGGTGAGCCGGGTGTTGATGGGAAGGATGGCAATGATGGTTCCTCTGGTGTTGTTAGCGCAAGATTCCCACTGAAGTATGATGAAACAAAACAAGAATTAACTTTTGATTCTAAATCACTAGAAAAGGTTCTTTCAATACCAAATGTGGATCCCATGGCTATTAATAATTTACTTACAGCTATTGGTGGTGGTGGTGCTGTTGGAATTAAGCACGATGGTAGGATGTTAATTAAATCTGTTTCCGACATACAGGTGAAGCGAGGATTGGATGCTGTTCGTCGAGGTAAGAATGTAGATTTAGAATTGGATGTTGATGTACCTTTTAGTTTTTCTGGAACTACAATATCAGGACAAAAAAATGAATCTGAATTAGGTACTGGTGACTTTTGGTTTAATACCACTTTAGGCAAATTGTTTTTTAGAATTGATGCTAGTTGGATAGAAGTATGATAAATACAATAAAGGATAAAATCAAATGAGTGCGTATTTCCCTAAAAATCCATCAGACGGAGAAAAAGTTACCATTGGATCAAAGCAATGGGAATTTTCATCAACTTATGGTGTTTGGAATAAGGTTGGTGGGGACGGTTCTACAGGAGCCACAGGAGCCGCTGGTGTCACAGGTGCCACTGGTGCCACGGGTGCAACTGGTG
>Ga0209645_1000039_pt1 | contig 56594 bp, 81 predicted proteins | sample ETNvirenome_6_30_FD_184070 | JGI IMG/M metagenome (GOLD analysis project Ga0209645, IMG submission 184070) | Marine viral communities from the Pacific Ocean - ETNP_6_30 (SPAdes) (version 2) | ecosystem: Environmental > Aquatic > Marine > Oceanic | place: Pacific Ocean | collected 2013-06-19
TTTGACGGTAAAAGAAGAGGAATCCCAGTATTATCTATAGTGGGAGCTTTGAATGAAGATTATGAAGGTGGAGATTTTATAATGTGGGAGACAGAAAAAATAGAATTACCTCAAGGATCTATAATGATCTTTCCGAGTAACTTTATGTACCCACACAAAGTTACACCAGTAACGCAGGGAACGAGATACAGTTATGTATCGTGGACTTTTTAGGAGATTGAAGTGGCACATTTTGCAGAAATAGATTCAAATAATGTTGTGTTAAGGGTTATCGTTGTTGATAACTCAGACACGGCTATGGCAGATGGAACGGAAACAGAAAGCATTGGTATAGCACATTGTCAGAAATTGTTTGGCGGTACGTGGGTGCAGACTTCGTATAATGCTACCCAAAGAAAAAACTTTGCTTCAAAAGGTTATACTTATGATTCAGGTCGTAATGCTTTTATTCCTCCAAAACCTTACAGCTCTTGGGTTTTAGATGAGTCTACTTGTCGTTGGGTAGCTCCTGTAAATGCACCGAGTGATGCTTCAAAAGAAAACCCTTATACGTGGAATGAGGAAACAACAAGTTGGGTAAAGGTTTAAATAAGTGATTGAGATTGGTGTTGCATTAGCTGCTATCAAGTCTGCTCACGGAGCATTGATGTCTGCCGTAAAGGTAGGAAAAGATTTGTCGCAACTTGGCACAGCAATTTCTAAGTATGCAAAAGGAGAAGCAGCCCTACAAGCCAAAGCAGAAGCCAAAAAATCATCTTTCTTTAGTAAATTGTCTGGCGTTGAGAACAGTGCCATTGACGAGTTTATGCATAAAAGACAACAAGACGAAATGAGAGATCAGCTTAGAGAGACCTTTCAGTTATATGGCAAGAAGGGTGACTGGGAGATGCTCCAGAGCTTTATTGCCAAAGAAAGAGCCAGACTAAAAGAACTGTATGTAAAAGAAGAAAAACGTAGGCAAATGTGGAAAGATATTGGGTTTGCTTTTGTTATTACGTGTTGTGTTGGTTTAATTCTTTCTATTATAGGATTTGTTGCTTTTCAAGCTCAAGCCTATCAACAACCGTTTTATATTATAGGGAGTATGTACTGATGCCGTTGACTAAATTACAGTTCAAACCAGGAATCAATAGAGAAACCACTTCTTATACTAACGAAGGTGGGTGGTTTGATTGCGATAAAATAAGATTTAGATCAGGTGTGCCAGAAAAAATAGGTGGGTGGACAAAGAAAACCAGTAATACTTTTTTGGGTATATGTCGTGCTATGCACCATTTTGTTGCGTTAGATGGCACTCTATTTACAGGTATGGGTACTAATTTAAAATATTACATAGAGGAGGGTGGTGCGTTTAATGATGTAACTCCTTTACGTTCCACTACTAGTGCTGGTGATGTCACTTTTGCTGCTACCAATGGTTCTGCTGTTATTACAGCATCAGACACAGATCATGGAGCAGTAGAAAATGACTATGTAACATTCACTGGAGCGGCAACTTTAGGCGGCAACATCACAGCCGCAGTCTTAAATCAAGAGTATCAAATTACCGAAATAGTCAACGCTAACAGTTACAAATTTACGGCTACAGCTACCGCTAATTCTAGCGATACAGGTAATGGTGGTAGTTCTACTGTAGGCAAATATCAAATAAACACAGGGCTAGATACGTCTGTTGGCGGTTCTGGTTGGGGTGCAGGTACTTGGGGTCGAGGTACATGGGGATCGGCAACAAGTTTGATTGCGGCTGGTACTACACTTAGGTTGTGGTCACACGATAACTTTGGTGAAGATTTAGTTATGAATGTTCGCAATGGTGGTATTTTTTACTGGGATAGGAGCGACAGTTCATCTAGTTTTGTTAGGGCAGTTGCATTGTCCGACGAAAGTTCTGATGCAAAAACTCCTACGATAGCAACACAAATAATGGTGAGTGATAGAGATAGACACGTTATAGCATTTGGCTGTGACCCTGAAGATGCAATCGGTACACAAGACCCTTTACTTATAAGGTTTAGCGACCAAGAAAACTTAACAACGTGGACAACTTCTAGTACAAATACGGCAGGTAGTTTAAGACTAGGCTCAGGCAGTGAAATTGTTTGTGCAGTAGAAACAAAACAATTTATCCTTGTTTTTACTGATGTCAGCCTTCACGCAATGAAATTTATTGGTCAACCTTTTACTTTTGGTATAGAGCAAGTAAGCGAAAACACAACAATTATATCTCCTAATGCTGCTAAATCTGTTGATGATTTGGTATTTTGGATGGGTATAGAAGATTTCTATGTGTTTGACGGTAAAGTGCAAAAACTTCCTTGCAGTGTAAAAAGTTATGTTTTTAATGATTTTAACTTGAGTCAAGCTCAAAAAGTATTTGCAGGGTTAAATTCCTCGCATAATGAAATTTGGTGGTTTTACTGCACAGCAGACAGTGAAGATATAGACCGTTATGTAATTTACAATTACCTAGAACAATCTTGGTATTTCGGCTCGTTAGTAAGAACAGCATGGTTAGATAGAGGTATAGATAATTTCCCTACAGCTACCGATAGAAACAGTAACTTGTACTATCATGAATATGGCTTGGACGATGGATCAACAGTTCCTAGTTCTGCTATTGAAGCTCATATCGAAAGTAGCCAGTTAGCTATTGGTGATGGACATCAGTATTTATTTTTATCACGTTTAATACCTGACATTACTTTTGATGGTTCAACAAGCAATGACCCTACAGTTACGTTTACGTTAAAAACACGAAACTTTCCTGGAGGAGCATACCTACAAAGTGATGCTAATACAGTTGCACAATCAGCAAAAGAAACAAGCACAGTTGTAGAGCAATTTACCAGTGATGTAGATGTAAGATTAAGAGGTAGAAGTTTTGCACTTAGAGTTTCTAATTCAGATATTGAAAACCAATGGCGTTTAGGTACGCCAAGAGTTGAATTAAGACCAGATGGAAGACGTTAGCATGAAAAATATGGTTGCGAGAAAGATTGTTCAAGCATATAGTGACAAAAGCGACAAACAGCGGATCGCAACCCTGCTTTTCATGGAACACAATAAAGTGAGAAATCTATGCAGGGAATAGCCAGTTTACCATACGAAGTTGTCGAACAACCAATGATTCCTTTTACAGGAATTGGTTCAATGCCAAAGCAAGCCGAGATGCTTGCGGAGTTTGGTCGTAACGGAGACACCTATATTGTTCACGCAGCAGAGGGTGAAACTGTTATACCAATGGAAGTTTTAAACGAAAACCCACGTTTGAAAAGTATGCTTTGGCAACAAATGGCAGAAATGGGTATAGAGCCAGAGCGTTACATAGTTGGTAATGAGTTAAACAGTATAAACCCTGTAACTGGACAACCTGAGTTTTTTCTTAAAAAGATATTTAAAGGTGTGAAATCAGTCGTAAAAGCTGCTCTACCCGTTATAGGATTTGCTATTGGTGGTGCAATAGCTGGTCCAGTAGGTGCTGGTGTAGGAGCAGGGTTAGGAGCAAAAGTATCAGGACAATCTTGGAGTGACGCTGCTGTTACAGGTGTTTTAGCTGGAGTTGGTGCAAGTGCAGGTGGTATGTTCCCAAAAACCGAACAAGTTTCACTGTTTGAAGCTCCAGGAAAAGTATTAACTGATTTTGAAACAGGTATTAGAAATTTAGGAAAAAGTGGAAGTGAAAGAACTCTTGGTGGGTTTTTTGGTGGGACTACTCCTGCTCCTGTAACACCAGAAGGTTATACTTTTACTGATACTTTTGGAAATGTAACTAATGTTCCTGTAGCAGATGGAGTAGCCCAAATAGGATCAAACGTTCCACCAGCAACAAGCGGTTTAGGTGGTTTAGGGAGCGATATAAGAGCTGTTTTAGATACTCCAGGAAAAAGACTTTTAGCAACGGCGGCTGTTCCTTTTGTAGTGAAAGCTGCAACAGAAAAACCTCCGCCACTCCAAGACCCTCCAGCGACAGGTGTAGACTATTTAAGAGAAAATCCAGAAAAATATGGGTTTGATATTGCACGTTTTACTTCACCTTTTGATAAAACCTATACCGAAGGCGGTAGCAAACTTGGAAAAGTTGGTGAAAAAACTTCAGGTATTATGTCTATGCAACCAAATATAATTGGGTACGACCAATATGGTAATCCTGTTTATGGACAACAACCAAACCAAATGCAAGTTGTTGCAGCAGATAGTGGCGGTGAAATAGTTGGTCCAGGAACAGGTACAAGTGATAGTATACCAGCAATGTTAAGTGATGGTGAGTTTGTAATGACAGCCAAAGCAGTGAAAAATGCAGGTAATGGCAATCGTAGAGCTGGAGCACAAAAAATGTATGCTATGATGAAACGTCTAGAAAAAGGAGCAGCATAGTGTCAGAAGTTACACAACAAACCCAGATTGTAAGAGAAGCTCCTGCAATAGAAGCCTATAAACTTGGTTTGTTAGAGCTTGCAAAAGAAAGAGCTAATATACCTGTAGATGTTGGTGATCCTAGGCTTGCAGTACAAGTAGCAGATTTATCACCGCAACAGCGTAGAGCAATGGAAATGTATGAAGCTGGTTTAGGTTCATACAGGCCGTATTTTGACGAAGCCTATAGTACAATAGGTGAGGGTGTAGATACTACAAAAGCAGGACTTACTTTTGCAGACGAAGCCGCAGATTTAGCAAGGTTAGCTCCTGGAACTGCTGGGACAGCCGCCGCAGGAATTACAGGTATTGCACAGGGTTTAACAGGACAAACAGCTTACGACCCTAATCAAGCCCAAGCGTTTATGGATCCATATCAGCAACTTGTTACACGACAGGCAATAGCTGAACTTGATCGTGCAGCCGCTCCACAAAGGCAACAAATAGATGATGCTGCATTAGCTGCTGGAGCTTTTGGTGGTTCTCGTAGAACATTAGCCCAATCAGAGTTTGAAAGAAACTTAGCCGACATAAAATCTAAACGTATAGCAGAAGATTTAAGCAGAAATTATATGCAAGCATTGGCTGGTTCTATGCAAGCAGATGAAGCCGCAAAAGCTAGAGAGTTAGAAGCTGGTCGACTTGGTATTGGTGCGTATGGACAAGCTGGTCAGCTAGGGTTGGCAGGACAAGAACTTGGTTTACGAGGGTTGCAGGGTATTGGTAGCTTTTATGGACAAACAGGTGGTCAACTTGGCGAAATGGGAATAGCACAAGGAAGAATTGGTGAAGCACTCCCAGCACTCAGAGGTGAGGAGGCTCGACTACTCAGTACATTGGGTGGTGTAGCACAACAAACAGACCAAGCAAGATTAGATGCAGCAAGAGCAACTGCTATGCAACAGGCTTACGAGCCATTCCAACGTATTGGGTTTTTAAGTGATATTTACAAAGGAGCTCCTACCAGTCAATCAAGTTTCTTACGCACAACTGCTCCTGGAACTTCTGCACTTAATCAAATTATTGGCTCTGGTGTTTCTGCATTGGGAGCATATAAAGGATATCAAAGTTTATTTGGAAAGGATGACGCATAATGAAGGTCGCCGCAAGAAAATTATTTAAGAAAACAATGCTTCCAAGTTATGCAAATGGCGGTATAGCTTCTGGTATGGATACGCCTCCACCACCTATGGATACGCCTCCACCACCTATGGATATGCCACCCCCAGCTCCTGCAACCCCACCTATGGGTATAGATTCATTAATGAATACACCAGAGGCAGGAGCGACTATGAATATCATGAAAACTTTGGAAGATGTCGATAAGCAACTTGATATGGTAGGTGACAATCCAGCAGGTGTTATACAAGCCCTTACAGGGAAAAGTGTACCCGAAGCAAGAAATGATCTTGCAGGGATAGTGGGCTTACCAGATGCAGAACAAACACCAGATAGTGTACTTGCCCTTGTTCAACCCACATTGCTAATGGCAGAGCAAGCGGCTGGAATGGAGCAAGGTGGTATACAAACACTCGGTATGGGTGAACCTCCGCCAATGGATATGGCAGGAGCACCCCCTGACCCTTTATCACAGGCAGCGTTGGGTGATCCTTCTAACCCAATCGCTGCTCCAACGGTAGAAGTTCCAGCAGCAAGGTTCGGAGGATATGTACAGGGATTTGCCGCAGGTGGTATACAAAACATTATTGATAAATATACACCTTATCGTTTAGGAGATATGGCAAGAACATTAGCTCCTATTGGTCAAAATATTAGATATGGTTTAAGTCAAGCATTAGAAGTTAATCCATACACACAAGCAAAATTTAATTTAGAAAGAAATATTTCTTATCCTGGAAGAGTGTCACAACAAGAATTTCTTTTAAGACCCGACAGTGGTATTGAAAGTTTGGGCGGAGCTCCTATAACAGATGAACAATTAAGTAGTTTGATAATTCCTAGAAGTGTGGAACCAGTAACAGGAGTGAAAGCTAACGTAACAGAACCTGATATGGAAGAGGCTACAGCAAGATTACAAGCAGAAGGTCTAACACCTGAAGATCTTAAAAGTCAAATTCAACAAGAAGAAAATATACCGCCACAAGTTAGTGGTGTACCCGTTGGGGAAGATGCAGATTTAGAAGAGTACAAGAAAACACAAGAAACAAGTTATCAAGACCTTTTAAAAAAAGAAATAGAAAAATTAGGTTTAACAAAAACTGCTGAAGAAATATCTGAAGAAAGATTAAAATACTTAGATGAGAAAGGTTTATTAACACCACTGATAACACCTGATGAGGCTCAAGCAAAAGTTGATAGAATATTTGGTGATGTAAAGCAAGATACAATAACTGATTTTTGGCTCAGCCTTGCAAAAGCTGGAGGAGAAATAGCTAGTAGTCGAGGAACAACTTTGTTTGAAGCAATAGGTCAAGCTATGCCTGAGTTTTCTCAACAGTTAATGGTTTCTGCTCGTGAGCAAAGAAAATTAATGCGAGAGAAAAATTTAGCCGCAGAAGATTTAGTAACAGCAGCCGAAAATGCAAGAAGACAACAACAACTGGCAGTAGCAACAGGAGCAATGGATTTAGCAGGTCAACTTGAACTAAAAGCAAAAGAATATGAATACCAATTATATAAAGCGTTAATGCCAGATATGAAAATGAAAACTGGTATTTTATTTGGTTCAGAATTTAACAATGGGGTATCTGGTCCTGTAAACATAATGGTAGATGAAAACAACCCTACTGTTGCTTTTTATGGAGACAAAAGATTTACTCCAGGAAAGAATGCGTATATAGGCGATAACATTGATTCTGTTTACAAAACGGAAGTATTACCAACAGGAGCTCTCCGACACTTTGTTCAGTTCCCAGGAATAGAACCATATAGTTTTATTACAACTTCTGGAGGAAAAAATACATTAATACAAACACCCGAAGCTATAATGGAAAATCCAGAAAACGCTGAAAGATATGGGTTTATGGAAGTGCTTGATTATACAAACCCTGATAATAATTCCGCAGAAAATAAAATGAAAGTACGGACTGATCTTGTAGCTAGGAGATTAGCTTTAACAGATCTTAGTTATAATAAAAATTTAGCAAAAGGAATGGAACGAGCTGAAAAAGCATCTGTAGATACCCAAGATATAATTTCTTTATTAGAAAATAACTTAGACAAAGGTGTTGGTCTTAGAGCAAAAATAGCTAGATTTGGTAATAACATAGCAGGACTTTTTGACGAAGAAAGTGCTCTTTATGGTGCGTTAAATTCTGAGCAACAAGCCGTTGCAAATGCAATGATTAAGTTAAGAATAAGAAGTCAAATTCAACCACAACTTTTAAGCGATAGAAATAGTTTTCAAGAAATTAGAATGGTGCAACAAAATATTTTACCAGACGTTGAAGGTACGTTTGTAAACCCACAAACTTTCCTTGCCCAATCAAAAGATCTTGCTATGAGAGCTTCAAATGAATATGCTAGAATAGCAAATATTTTATCGGATACAGGGACAGGAACTCAATTAGCAAATATTGCTCAGCAAACAGAAGTTATTCCAAATATGAGTTCAAAAAATTCAGCCTTAGATATAGCTAATCCTAGACATAGAGCATTTTTATACAGATCTTTAAGAAAAAGAAAACTTGCTCAAAACAGAGGAGAAAAATTAGATATAGGTTCTATTGGTTCTAAACTTGATAACGCTTATGTATTTGTTCCAGAAGAATTTGTGAGTGCTGGTGATGTGGATCAAGGACAATTTGCAAAGTTCACAAAACAATTTAATGTTCCAAAAGAAAGAGCAATGCACTTCGGTGGTAATGATCTAAGGTACTCCCCTGATAGAAAAGGTTACTATTTCAAAATAGATCAACTTGGAAATGAATTTTATAAAACTGGTATTGCTGAAAAATTAGGGATAAGTGCTTCGGTAATAGCAGACCCAAGCAGAAAAAAACAAGTTCAAGTTTTACCAAGAGATTTAAGAGGTCAGTGATAAATGGCAAGAGAACAAAAAACAAGAAAAGTTGATGTTGAGTTTGGTGCTTTTATTCCTGATGACCCTTTTGCAAATGACCCTGTTATTGGTGACGAAGCTCTTGGATTAGGAAAAGAAGGAATCACTGGTACGGCTGATGTTGCTATAGAAAGGGCTGGTGGTCAAGCAGAGTTTGGCGAAGGTGCTTTAGCAGGATTTGCGGAAACTGTTGTAGATGTTGGCACTGGTTTTATTACGGGTGCGATAGATGCACTTGCATATATTCCTGATGCTGCACTAAATAAAATTACAGAAAAGTTAGCAGAAGAAAACATAATAAAAGGTGAAGATGTTGGTTTTTGGGCAACAAAAGATAGATTAAGTCGTTTGCTTACCTCTGGTAATTATGAACAACGACGTAAAGTTGGTAATGTTATTCTTGGAATGGGTGAATTTGTAGGTCAATCTGGTGCTTTAGGTCAGATAGCTGAGACAGCAGGTCAATTTGCTACTTTTGCTATACCTCAAACAGCCGCCGTAAGATTAATAGGTAATGCTCTATACGGTGGTACACAAGCATCTAAAGCAGCTTTAAGAACCAGCACACTCAAAGCTATAAAAGAAGCAAAGCAAAGTGCTTTGAATAAAGCAACAACAGCAGCAGAAAAAAGAAAAATTACCAAAAAATTTGCTGACAAACAAACTAACTTCAATGAGGAGTTAAAAAAGTTTAAATGGGATAAAGATAAAAAAGTTTATGTAGGACCAGAAGGCAAAATTATAAAAGATAAAACACTTGCAAAAGCAGAAGTAACAGGAAAGGTTGCCGAAGAATTAGGAGAAAAAGCTGCTTTAGGTAGATTAAAAAGTTATGGTGCAAGAGAAGTACAAAGAGCTGCAAAAGATCCTAGTAAATATTTAAGAAGAGAAGCTAAAGTAGGTGCTGGAGTTGGAGCTGCTTACGAGGGGTTAGAACAAATTAGTCCAGGACTTGGTGACACATTGATCATAGGTGCAGGAGCTGCGATAGGTGGTAAATTTCTTTTTGATGGTATAAAAGACATAGCCAAAAGAACACCTTCTGGAAGAATTATTAATTGGGCAGATGATGCTCTTACACCAGCAGTGGGAGATGACCCTGTTACAATAGGCTCAAGGATAAAATCAGGTTATACTAATGTAAGAGATAGAATAATAAAACCAAAAGAAGAAGACCTAAAAGAAGCAAGAGGCACTGTTCAAAAATTTATTTCACAAGAAGTATCAGAAGCAGAAGCTAGAAGAAATTTAGAAACTTATAAAAAAATTGATGAAAAATTAGCAGAACTTGGTATTGAACCATTGGAACTCACAATAGCGGAAAAAAGTTTATCTCCTAGGTTACTTGATGCTCAGGCTTCTAGAACACGAACTTATACAGGACAAGAAGCTACAGAACAATTTGCTAGGTTTGCAAGAAACCAAGAAAAAATAGCAAGGGTAGAAAAAGAATTAGGTTTAGAATCTGGAACAAATGTTTTTGCTTTTTCTGATAAAGATGCAAGGGGAAAACTAGACATTTTAGTGAAAAATTTACAAGGTGAAGTTGATAAAGTTTCGATTACCAGTTTAAAAGAATTAGATGAAATAAAAAATATAATGGAGGGAAAACAAATTTCTCCAAAAATATTAGAAGAAGCAGGAGAACAATTAAGGGGTATACTTCTAACAGCAAAACAAAACACAGAAAAAAGATTATTAGATGATTATAATTTTAATCCCAACAAAGAACCTAGCTTAAAAGCAAGTGAAATAAAAAAAGCTCAAGAAAATTTTCTTAGATATGTTTATAAAAAAGATAAAGATGCATCAATTAGTGATTTGATAAGCAAATATACACGAGAAGATGATTTTATAAAAAAATCAGAAGATTTAAAAAGATTTGTAAAGGCAGCTCCACGAAACATAACATTACCAGAGTGGATTACCATGCGACAACAATTCAAAAGAGCGTTAAATCGAGCTTTTGAAATGAAAGCAACAAAAAATGAATTAGATGAATTAAAAAAAGTTTTAGAAATATTTGATGAAACAGCTAAACGATTTGGTACAGATAAAAAAGCCGTATCAGCACAAAGATATCAACAATTTTTAAAACAATGGGATGATGAAATTACAACAGTGTACAATGACGCTGCTGTTCAAAAAGTTTTAAAACAAAGACCTGTTTCAAGAGAAGATAAAATTTTGTACAAAACACCTGAAGAAAAAGCTGGTGAAGTTTTTTTACAAAATGCAGACACAGCAAAAGAATTTAACAGATTTGTTGACAATGCTGTAGGTGAAGAAAAAATTGAGTTATTAAGTTTAATGAAAGATGTTGTTTTAGGTAAGACTTTAGGAAAAAATATTTGGAATGCAAACACAGGTAAAATTGATGTAAACAAATTAAGAGCGTTCATAAACAATAATGAAAATATGCTCAAAACAATAAAAATTGGAGATGAAGCAGGAGAATCTACAGGATTTCAATTACTAAGTGATCAAGCAAAATTTTACGACGACCTTGTTGCAAGACAACAAAAAGTTCAACAAATGGCTAGTAAAATAAATCAAGACATTTTGGTAAACCAAGTTGCAAAATTGGATCCAAAAACATTTGATGTACAAACAGGTATTTTAGGTGCAAGGGGTGTGGACGCATCAGCAGATGCTATTATAGATAGTGCTATAAATTCAGCTATAGTAACGGGAGAAACAGGTAAACCTAATTTTAAACTTGTAAGAGCTTTACTGAAAAAAGTAAAAGAGTTAGATCCAAAAGGTGATAATGGTATAAAAGAAGAATTTAACAAGATTGTTTTAAATAAAGTTGCTGGGAAAAAAGGTTTTGCAAACCCCGTTGAATTTGATGGAATTATAAATCGTAACAGACCAGTTTTAAAAGAAGTGTTAGGAGAAAAACACTTAGAAGATATAATAGTTTTAAATGGAATTCATGCACGATTACAACAGGCGGCAACTGCTCTACCAAAAGGTAGACAAGCAACAAGTGCTGACGACTTCATAAAAGAGTTAGCAAGGTTAACAGGTGTTACACCACAAGGTTTTTCTGCACGTTCTATTGCTGTTATAGAAAATCGTTCAGGTTTAAGAACATCAGGAGTATGGTTAATAGGACAAGCAATAAGAGCAAGGCAACAAAGGGCAATAGACCAAGCATTGGAAAAAGCTCTGTTTGATAAAGATTTTGCTGCTACAATGACAAAAGAAATGCCAGAAAATGTTCCTATAGGAGCTATTGATGAGCCAACTGCTTCTGATTGGCGTACAAAAGCATTCTTTGCAGGAATATACGACCCTTCAATAGTTACAGATAAAAAGTATAGAAGAGAAGTAGCCCGTACACCTTATGTTGGTCAACCTGATACAGATGAGCCAGAAGGTTTTGCTAACCCACCAAGAACACAAAAAGTTGAAATTCCTAAAGGAATGCTACCAAGCAATGCTTTGTTGGATGTAACTCCAGGAGCAACCTCAACTTACAATATTGGAATAGCTCAACAACCTGTAAATCCACCAAGAGGAAACGTGCAAGTAAATAAATACGAAGCATTATTTCCTAACGACCCCCTTGGAAAAGCACTTGCTGAATCAAGAAACAAGGGTATAGGGAGCTTACGTTAAATAATCCACTGTTTGTAATCTTCGGCTAGTACGTTGCTGGCTATGTTGATTTTATTGCGTAGGGCTTTGAGTATTTTTTCATCTACTGTTTTTTCTGTTACTATATCTACATACGTTACTTTGTTGGTTTGCCCTATACGGTGAGCTCTATCTTCACTTTGCAAGCGTACTTCTAAATCGTAGCCATTACTGTAGTATATCACTGTTTTAGCTTCGGTAAGAGTAAGCCCATACCCACCTGTTCTTGGTTGCCCTATAAAAAACCTGAGTGGGTTATCAGGGTCTTGGAACTTTTCAACAATGTTCTGGCGTTCTTCGGCTGATGTTTGTCCATAGAACAAAGCACACGTTTTTTCTCCGTACTTTTTACTTAACTCTTTGTTTATACTTAACAAATCATGTGTAAAGTTAGCCCAAATAATAACCTTGCTTTCTGTTTCTTCGATTGCCGACAACAATTCTGGCATTTTGTTAGTGGGTACTTGCTTTACCGTACCGTCGTCCATATTTGCAAATCCACTACATACTTGTTGTAGGCGTAGTATTTGTGTAAGAACAGTATTTGCACTTACCATACTGCCTTCGATAATAGCCAAAGCAGAACTTTTGAGTGTTGCATAGGCAACTTCTTGTTCTTTCGTTAGCTCTACTGTTCTGCGTGTGTACACTTTGTCGGGCAAGTCTAAACAATCTTCTTTGCGTACTCGGAAACTAAATGGTTCTATGATTGCATTGAGTTCGTTTAGGTTTTGATACCCAACAATTTGATTAAATGTATGTGTGCCGACGTTCCTACGCAAAACTTTTGCATACCTATTCTGAAACGCCCAATAACTAGATTGTCGTAGGCTTTCTTCTTTTAAAAACTCGCACTGCGTAAACAAATCAAGTGGTGATTTTGTTATTGGTGAACCTGTAAGTATCCTTCTAAAAACTGCCTCTTTACCTAGCTTTATAAGGTTTTTTGTACGAGCAGCAGATTTAGTTTTGATTGTTGTGCTTTCATCTATTGCCAACAAACATTCTTTTGAATACACAAATTTTTGTGCAAATTCATAGCCTCGTTTTGTGCTTAACGCTTCTACGTTCATCAAAAATATTTTTAAATCTTCGTTGTCTGCAAACAGGGTTGCCAGTTCTGTTTCTTTTTTCTTTGTTTTTTCTGGTGACCACGCAACGACCGTGTAGTCAACATGATCTGGTATATGGGTTGGTATTTCTTTTTTCAACCAGTTTCTATACACACTTTTTGGTGCAACTATCATTGCTGTGCATATTTCACCTTTGTCGTAAAGTATTGACATTGTATCTATCAATACTTTTGATTTACCAGTACCCATATCCATAAACAAAGCAAAGTATTCTTTATTCCAGGACTTTTTGAGAGCGTCGAGTTGATGCTCATATGGTTGTAGTTTAAATTTATATCTCACGTTGCCCTCTTTCTGATAGGGTTTGTATTGCTTAAACTTAACAAATATTGTAATATAAAACTATACTTTTTTTATCTTTTCTTAACTTTACTATATAGATGTTATAGTGGAGGTTTTAAGGTGAAAAAGTTTTACAGTTTTATAATATACAATATACAATATATTTTCCGCTGATGGGGACTCAAAAGTTAGTAAAAAAATAAAAGCTGATTTCCCCACTAGCACATCTATATAGAAAACTAGAAAGGTAGTCGTATGGAAGAACCAAAATGTAATATTTGTAAGGATTTAAAGTACGTTTGTATGCTAGATGTAAATGATGCTCCACGAGCCTCTACGGTATGTCGGTGTTACAAGTGCAATGTACCAAGAGAAGATGCTGAAACTGGAAAAACAGCAGATTCTATTGTTTTTCGAGGGAACAAAAAACAGGTGTACGAAAAGTTCTATGAACTAACAACAGACAAAAATTAACTTTGCTTATGCTTTTTAGTATGGCATTGTATATAACTTATTAGCATGGGGAGAAAGCCATGACGGTTTTTATAATTCAAGAAATGCGAGGTCGTGATGTTTCAGATGCCTCTGAGTTTGGCGACCTTGAAATATTATTACCAGCCAAGGAACAGGCAAGTTTTAGTACTCAGCCTACGATAAGGCGTATGGTAAGAAGTTTGTCGAAGTTTTCCGACGACGATTATTTATTATTAGCAGGTGATCCTGCTGGGATTGCTATTGCAGGTGCTCTCGCCGCACAGAATAACAGAGGTTATTTTAAAATGCTAAAGTGGGATAGGCTCGATCAAAAGTATTATCCACTCGAAGTAAATTTAAATCAAAAGTTAGGAGGTAAAAGTGAGTAGTTTTGAAAATGTTGCCGAAGAACTTTCAACTGTTACAGAGCAAGGCATAAGCAGAGTTAGTAAACTTGCTAATATACAGTTAACATTAGAGCAACGCATAAAAGATTTAGAAGATGAGCTAAAGCGAATAAAGCGTGAACACCGTGAAATAGCTGAAGACCAACTTCCTGCGGCTATGTTAGAACATAACATTCGTGAGTTCACATTAGAAGACAATAGTAAAATTGCCGTAAAAACATTTTACAGTGCAACCATACCTAAAGATAAACAAGACGAGTGTTTTGATTGGTTAAACAAAAACGGCTTTGGTGACTTAATTAAAAACCAAGTTACAGTGAATTTTGTAAGAGGTCAAGAACGTGATGCTAACGACCTGTTACATGATTTAGAGGGTCGAGGAATGTCGCCCTCTAATAAAAAGTGGGTAGAGCCAATGACGCTAAAAGCGTTCTACCGTACCGAGTCAGAAAAAGGTAATCTTTTGCCTGACGATAAATTTAGTCTTTTTATTGGCGAAAAGGCTACCATAACCAAAAAGAGGTGATGTATGGCTACCAAAGATGTAACCAAAGTCTCTGAGACTCAAAATCAGATCGCCCTTGCTACTTCTTTTGAAGATTTTCAAGGTGCAGGGTTTAGTGAAACCCAAACTGACGATTACCAAATACCTTTTCTTCGTATACTTGCTCAGTTAAGTCCGCAGGTAAACAAAAGAGAAGGTGCATACGTAGAAGGTGCAGAAGCAGGTATGCTTTATAATACTGTGCTAAATAAAGTGTATGATGGTGAAAAAGGTTTGGAGTGTATACCTTGTCACTATAACCGACGTTTTGTTGAATGGGTTGCCCGTGAAAACGGTGGTGGGTATGTTGCAAGTTATGATCCAACAGACCCGATTGTAAAAACAACCACCAAAAATGATCGTGGGCAGGATATTTTGCCTAATGGTAACACATTGACAAATACAGCTCAGTTCTTTGTTATGTTGCTCGACCCAGACGAAGGGTATACAAAAGCAATCATTACAATGAGCAGTACTCAGTTAAAGAAAGCAAGGCGTTGGAATACGCAAATGCAATCTTTAAAAGAGCGTGGCAAAAATGGTTTGTTTATTTTGCCTATGATGTCTCACATTTGGAAACTAACCACTGTTCCCGAAAGTAACGATAAAGGCTCTTGGTTTGGTTGGAATCACAGTATGGTTCGTAGGCTTGATTTATCCAACGAAGACGACCAATCGCTTTTTGAAGAAGGAGTTTCTTTCAGTAAAAGTGTGTTAGCAGGTGAGGTAGAAGGTAAAGATGATGGTGGCGAAAGCACTGTTGTTGAAGATGATACTTCTGTAATGTAGGTGTTTGGGGTAGGGGAAACTCTACCCCATTTCTTTAGGGGGGCTTTATGGAAAGTTTAGCCAAAGAATTTTTTGACCTTTTCGAAGGTAGCGATATTGCTCATGGTACTTTTCAAGTAAATGGTGCGGATAGAGCAGACGGTAAAAAACAAGGACAAGCAAAAGTTTTAAGAGAGCCACCAACGGTAGAGCTCTGGCAACAACATCTAGAGGGTAAAATAGGATTAGGTATTATCCCTATAAACAGTGAAAATAACTGTAAGTGGGGTGCGATAGATGTTGACAGTTACACAGTTAACCACAAAGATTTAATTTTAAAGCTAAAGAAAAATAAAATCCCAGCAGTGGTAGGCAGGAGTAAATCGGGCGGAGCTCACATTTGGGTGTTTGTAAGTGAGTTTATACCTGCAAGCGAGATGCAAAGCAGTATGGCTGACCTTGCATCTTCGTTAGGGTATGCAGACAGTGAAATATTCCCGAAGCAAACTGCAATCCTGGTAAATAGAGGAGACACAGGAAACTTTTTAAATATGCCTTATCAAAGTGGTGAGCGTACAGTTCGCTATGCTTTTGATAACGAGGGTGAAACACTATCAACAAGTGAGTTTATTGAGTTTGCTAAGTTGTGTCAGATTACACCAAGTAAGTTTTATAAACTTGATTTCCAGTTTCTAAAAAGTAAAAAGGTAAAATTAGAAGAAGGACCACCGTGTTTAGAACATTTATGTAATCAAGGTTTTGCAGAGGGCAGTAGAAACAACGCACTGTTTAACTTGGGTGTTTATGCAAGAATGTACAACAGTGATGGTTGGGAAATTCTTGTACAGAAATACAACACAGATTTTTTGTCGCCTCCACTTAGCCATTCCGAAGTAGGGGCAGTGATAAAGCAGTTAAACAAAAAAGATTATTTTTATAAATGTGAAGACCAACCAATAAAACCATTCTGTAATAAAGAAGTATGTAAACTTCGTAAATATGGTGTTGGCAGTGGAGGTCTTTCAAGCGAGCTAAGTAGTCTTACAAAGATAGATGGCGACCCACCAATATGGATATTAAACGTAGATGAGCTCCGTGTTGAACTTTCAACACAGGGGTTAATTAGTCAACAGCAATTTCAAAAAGATTGTGTGTCACAAATAAATAAATTCCCTGTTACGGTAAACCAAAGAGCGTGGCAAACAAGAATACAAACATTGTTAGATAACCTTACCATTGTTGAAGTACCACCAGATGCTACGTTGTCGGGTGAGTTTGAAGATTTGTTGAATAGTTTTTGTACAGAAAGAGCAAAGGGCGTAGAAAAAGAAGACATATTACAAGGTATATCTGTTTGGTATCAAGATCGTGTTTATTTTCAGGTAAAAGATTTGAAGAAACATTTATCCGCCAACGACTTTACTCACTATACTTCTAACAAAATAACTTTAAAATTACAGGATATCGAAGCTGAAAAAACATTTTGGAGAGTAAAAGGGAAAGGGGTTCATGTGTGGAGTTTACCGACAAATTTCTTTAACGACGAAGAAATCGTAGAAGAAGATATACCGTTTGATTTACCACCGCTAAGTGGGGATAAGGAAATTCTTTAGTGAACATTTTACTTGGACCACCAGGAACAGGTAAAACGGAAACAAGTATACGCACAGTAGAAAAGTTTTTGTCGCAAGGTGTTCCCCCCGATAGAATTGGTTATTTTGCTTTCACACGCAGGGCAAACATAGAAGCCAAGCATAGGGCAATGGAGCGTTTTAATCTAAGTTCAGAAGATCTACCGTACTTTCGCACACTACATTCCTTAGCATACTCTTCTATGGGTATCACTCGAAGCCAAATTATGACTCGTAAGCACTACGAAACAGTCAGCGAATGGCTAAAGATAGGAAGTTTTTTTGCTAGAGAAAGTGATCATGGACCATTTAAAGATATAGGCTACGGTGATAAGTATTTAGAGTTAATAAATATATCTCGTATTACTCGCACTCCGTTGAGACAAATTTATAACGCAAGCAGAGTAAGATACAAAGCTGACTGGCGTGTTTTAGAATATGTAGATAGAGGTTTAAAACACTACAAAGAAACATACGGTCTTCATGATTACGCCGATATGTTGATACATTTTGTAAAGGCTGACCTAGCTCCACGTTTAGAGGTTGTTATCATAGACGAGGCACAAGACTTATCAGCAATACAGTGGGAAATGGTAAAACTTCTAGCTCAAAAAGCAAATCATGTTTATATCGCAGGTGATGATGATCAAGCCATTTACCGTTGGGCAGGGGCAGATATAGAAAAGTTTCTTGGTTTGCAGGGTGATATACAGGTGCTTTCTCAAAGTTATCGTATCCCAGCTAAACATCACACTATGAGTCAAAAACTTATACAAAGAGTTATTCACCGACACCCGAAACAATTTAGCCCAAGAGATGAAGAAGGCTATGTTCAATGGCATAGGCATAGCGAAGCGGTAAACATGGATGAAGGTAATTGGCTCTTGCTTTCTCGCACCACACGGGGAGCAAACCAATTAGAGGAAGAGGTAAGGCAAAGAGGAATACTGTATCGTTATGATGCAAGCCGAAGTTCAGACAGTAAAGTTTTACAGGCAGTTGTTTTGTGGGAAAAATTACGAGATGGTAAGCGATTGCATTTGGATGAGGTAAAACGTGTGTATGAACAAATGATTTTACATAAGCAAGTTGGTTATGGATTTAAAAGTATGGTAGGTGTAGATGATGATTCATTTTTTAGTTTAGAAGATTTACAAAAAGATCATGGGTTACTAACCTCTGCTCCTTGGGATTTAGCACTTGGTAAAATATCAGAACGAGATAAACGGTACATAAGTTCTTGTTTGCGTAAGGGTGAGGTTTTAACAGCAGATCCACGCATTACAATTTCTACGATACATAGAGCAAAGGGAGCTCAAGCAGACAATGTGTTGTTATTGACAGATACAACAGGGCGTTCTAACAGTCAGTGGCGGTATTCAGAAACAGAAAAAGAAGATGAAGCAAGAGTATTTTATGTAGGATTAACACGTTCCAAACATTCTTTACATCTTGTTCACCCTATGTTTTCGGGAGGTTATAATGTTCCTAGGTGAGCAAATACATAAACTCTTTTTTAAAACTTGTTGTATAATATAAATGTGTATTTAAAAGGAGTAGTTTATGCACAAAATACGTTACTTTACAAAAGATGCATTGGTGTCTGCCGCTAAACAAGCAGAAACTAATGATGTTAACCGCCAAATTGATGTAAAGCGTTTAGAAAAAATAGTTGAGTCGGGTGTGTTATACCCAATCACATTTGCCCTCGTTCACAATGACGTAGAAATGCGTTGTCGTGTGGTTTTAAATGAGCAAGGCGAAAGTGCTTTTTTAGACATACCTATTGAAGTTTGGCAAAATTTACCTTTACAGGAAGTGTGGGAGCCTCAACCTCTTGAAGTTGAGTCAGCACCGCCTGTAAGCTAACCGCTATAGAAGGAGAAAGTTTTATGGCACACGCAGTAGAAACTATGGCTTATGCAGGACAAGTCCCTTGGCATGGGCTAGGAAAAAAAGTTAGTACCGATATGACCCCCGACCAAATGGCAGATGAAGCAGGGTTAAATTGGACAGTTACAAAACGCAGAGCTTACACCGCAACGGAAAATGCTCCAAACATTTTTAAACCTGACCTCGATTCACTAGTTATGGTTCCTGACCATTACTTTTTGATGCGAGACGATAACAATAGTGTTTTATCACATTGCGGTGAAAACTATGTACCGTTTCAAAACAAAGAGGTTATGTCGTTCTTTAAAAAGTTTACTGAAGCTGGTGATATGCAAATGGAAACAGCAGGTAGTTTAAAGGAAGGCAGAGAAATTTGGGGTTTGGCTAAGTTGCGAGATGGTTTTACTCTTCCAGGAGGCGACGAAATAGAAGGTTACTTACTATTAAATAATAGCCACAAAGCAGGAAAAGCCTTGAGCATTATGTTTACTCCTATAAGAGTTGTATGCAACAACACACTTACTCTTGCGTTGAACCAATCAGGGCAGAAATTTAGAGTGTTGCACTTACAAATGTTCGACGAAGAAATTATGAACGCCGCAGAGGAAGCACTTGGTTTGAGCGACAAACAAATGAAAACCTTTACTGAGCAAGCTAATTTCTTGAGCAGTAAAAAAGCAACAGACATACAGGTTACTAATTATGTTGCTGAGTTGTTTCAACCTAACATACTGTTGGAACGTGGCAAAGCAACGCACCAAGATAACTTACCGCCGTTGCGTGATGAACTAAAGCACTCAGCTAATAGTGTTCTTGAAGCAATCGAAACAAGTCCTGGAGCTGGATTACAGTCGGCAAGAGGTACATGGTGGGGAGCATTAAACGGTGTGACATACGTTGTTGATCACCAAGGAAGAGGTAACTCTCGTGACAATACATTGCACTCCGCTTGGTTTGGCTCTGGTGCTAGTCGTAAGACAAAGGCATTGCAAAAAGCAGTTGAATACGCAAGAGCTGCTTGAATAATGTGGGGAGTTTCGACTCCCCACAATCTTTTATATAGATAAAATAAAAGTATGTTTTGAGCCACAAATGTTTTATAATAAAAAAACTAAATGGTTATAGAAAGGAATCATGGTTATGGCAGTAGTACAGATACATTGGTACACTCGTATCAAACCACTTGTAGATAAACCTCCAATTCGTGAGGGAACAATTCGTTATAGAAATATGTTTGTTGTCATTCGTAGCCAAACAGTACGAGAGGCTTTGCACAGGCTCAAACAATTAGAGCCAAAAGGCAGTATGAAAGACATACACTTAGCCGTAAAAAAAGAAGCGGTAGAACTTATGTATCCTGAGGACATGGCAGAAGAGCAATACGCAAGTATTGATGAATCTATACGCATGAGTTTAGAAGGGTTGGAAAGTGTAGAGTCTAGAACACAAAAGCTAACAACGTATATGAAGGAGTTTAATGATGACAAACCTTCCTGACGCTACATTGAAAAAATACCAAGAATTTTACTATTGGATAAACGAAAGACACGCAATATATCAAAAGCGTAAGGAAAATCTTCCTCCTCCTTGGACAGATGACCCCATACTACAAGAATATAAATTTACAAACCCTTTTCGTGAAAACGATAGAGACACAATATGGATGAGACAAAATTGGACTAAGCCACACCATAACAGACCACACGGAGAAATTATATTCAACTGTTGTTTGTTCCGTATGGTTGGCACACCAGAATTTGCCGAACATCACGGGTGGGTTCATGACATGAATGGCACTTGGGACTCAGAAAAAACAAAAGAAATTATAGAGCTTCGATTATCTCAACGTCAAAAAACTTTTACAGGAGCTTACATAATTCCAAACAGGGGTTTGACTTTACCAAAATCGCAAGTTGTTGTGGATCTTTTTCTTAAACCAATATGGGAAAATCGAGAAGTGATAGCAAATGTCGCCAAGTGTTCGCAGTCTTTACAACACACACATGAACACTTTGCCAATTACAATGGTTGGGGTGGTGGCGGATTTATGGCGTATGAAGTTGTAACAGATTTAAACAACACACCTGTTCTTAAAGATGCACAAGACCGTTACAGGTGGGCGAACGCAGGACCAGGAGCAAGGAGAGGTTTAAATAGGTTACATGGCAGACCACTCAAAAAACGATACCCTATGAGTCAGCTTAACGACGAGATGAACCATTTGTTAAGTTGGGCAGAGGCTTTTGCAGGTGATCATGTTCCTAAAAACGAAATTGATATGCGTGTTATAGAGCATAGTTTGTGTGAATGGGATAAATACCAACGAGTATTGTTAAACGAGGGTAGACCTAGATCAAAGTACAATCCTGACTTAGTATCTAATCACAATTTTGTAGCAGGACCGATTGACTAATGAAATTTTTAATGACTATACACTATATTCAAGATTATGGTGGGATAATGAACCACGCCGAATATCTTGCAAAAGGTTTAAAAGCACTTGGGCATGAAGTTGATTTTGTTTCGTTGCTTCCGCAATTTTCGACAACACAAAGCAATCGACCACGAAAAGATATGGAAGAGTATCGTACTGTTGGCACAGGATACCCCTACCACCAGAAACGAGGATGGATGGGTGTACCAAGAGTAGGCTATCGAGATATGTACACAAGAAAAAAGTGGCTAGAAAAATGCAGTAAGTATGATGCCGTGTTGTGGCACTTGCCTGTTCCTGCTCTAACAGCTCCAAACAAAAATGTTCAAGAGTGGGTAGAGCTTTACGATCATGGGAGCAAAAACATAGCAATAATACATGATGGTAATTTAAGAGAACGCAACTGTCATTTGCTTCATGTTTCGGATAAGTTTCATGCTATGGTTTGTGTTCATGAATCCGCTATGGGTTCAGCAGATGTAATCGACATACCCCGAAAGCTGATTGTAAACCCTTTCGATTTTGACTTGGAGCAACTTGAAAACGACATATACGGTAACTCTAACTTTGAACAAAGAAGCGGTTTTTGTGCAGTACAGGTATTCAAAGGCTGGAAACGTGTTGATACTTTAATAAGAGCAATACCCCACATGAAAAACCAAGAACAGAAAACACTTGGTGGTTTGGGTATAGAGTTTCGTTACATGACAAGCAAGGATAAATGCAAGCCGAAGTATTTTGAAAAAGGAGAACGTATTTGGGATATTGCTTTGCGTCATGGCATGAAACATTTAGGAGCTGTTCCGAATGACAATGTGTATAAGTTACTTCAAACAGCAAAGGTACAAATAGACCCTAGCTTTAGTGACAAGTATCGTAAGTTTGGTTCTCATTTTAACCGCACAACTATAGAAGCTATAATTAATGGTACTGTTCCTATGGCAACTGATTGGGGTATGCAAGACAGTAAGATATTCACTCCTGGAGAAAACTTCATTGAAATACCTAAAAGTAGTTCACCACAACAATTTGCTGAAATTGTTGACGGTGCGTTAAATGATCACGTTTTCTGGCAACGAGTGAGAGAAACTAATTTACAGATTATCGAGCAATTTCACATGGTAAACGTAGCAAGTGAGTATGTAAAACTTGTCACTGACCCTGTTAATTCCTTACCAAAAGGAACACCAGATTTAACAACTCAATTAAACTGTGTGGAAACTTTAAAATATTTCAATGTAGAGCCAAAAGAGGTAGGAGTATTGCAAGCAGAGAAACAGGCAACACTTTTTTAGCTAATATAAGCAACGTAGATAAGCAGAACTAAGTGCTTGTAGGGTAGGGTAGCTAAAACAATAAAAGATCACTGTATAAGGCTTAAAACGGCAAAGAAAGGCAAATTAACAAATGACTACACAATTAAATGGTAAATTAGGCACACATAGGGGTGTGACGGCGTTTTCTTTCAAAGACATAAACGAAGCTCTGTATGTTTTAAAAGAGGAAGTGTTAGAAAATGGTGACAGAGTAGAAACTCGAAATGGAACAGCTTACGAAATTCCATCACCTGTTGCCGTAACATTTAACAGACCAACAAGGCGAGTTTTGTTCTACAGACAGAGAGATGCCAACCCTGTTTTCCATTTTTTAGAAAGTATATGGATGTTAGCAGGTCGTAACGATCTTGCATGGATACAAAATTATAACAAAAGAATGGCAGAGTATAGCGACGACGGTGAAATTTTCAATGGTGCGTATGGATATAGGTGGCGAAACCACTTCGACAAAGACCAAATAGAAATAGCTTGCCAAAGATTAATAGAATACGAAAACGATAGAAGAGCAGTGGTAACAATGTGGGATCCTACCTTCGACCTTACAGATTCTAACAAAGGTAAAGATCACCCCTGCAACACTCACATATACTTTTCGGTAAGAAAAAACAGGCTCGATATGACAGTATGCAACCGAAGTAACGATTTAATCTGGGGTATGTGCGGAGCAAACGCAGTACATATGAGTATGCTACAGGAATATATGGCTTCTGTTATCGACGCAGGGATTGGTATTTACACACAATTTACCAATAACCTTCATGCTTACTTTGATACGCTAGAAAAACTTGTCGATATGCAACCTGACTATGATGCTTACAAGACAAGAGGATTAGTGCCATACCCATTAGTTGATGAGCCGTCAACCTTTTTAAAAGAAGCAGAAAAGTTTTGCTCTGAAATAATCGCAATGGAAAAGATGACCGAAAAGAAATTAAATTACGTCTACGACAATACAGTTTTCGAAGAAGTAGGTTTACCAATGCACAATATGTATATGGCGTGGAAAGATAAAAATTATGACGAAGCCTATTTGTGTGCTATGGACATAAAAGCCGCAGATTGGAGACTTGCTTGTAAAGAATGGCTCGAAAGGAGAAAACCGAATGGCAAACGTATATAGTCCTACAATAGAAAAAGTTATGGAGCTATGCAACCAAGACTCACTTGCTTTGCACGAAGCTGAAAAATCGTATGCAGATAGTTGGAAAAAGCGTGGTGGCGTTGGTGCAATGATGATGCTTGCTCGAAAGTGGGATCGTATCGAAAACCAAGTTCAAAATGATAATTATGATATTTTTACTGCTATATCGAATGATGCAAGCAGTGATGGTATTATGGATGACATTCGTGACTTACGCAGGTATCTTCTTTTGGTCGAAGCAGAAATGGTAATGAGAGGTACGGTGAATGCCGAAAGAAGAAGAGAAACTTGATGAAAAAGTCCTAGCTGTCTGTGCCTGTGGGAAAGAAGAAAAATACCTTACATACCGAAACCTAAAAAACAGATGGCCTCATTGTTCCTGTAAAATGTCTATGAAAGTTTTAACCAATGCAACTTAAAATGTTTATGCCACAGAGCGAATGGGTCTGCCCCGATAGTTTTCCAGACTTGAGCCGATATAAAGAAGTTTGTATTGACCTCGAAACATATGATCCAGGATTACTGCAAAAAGGTTCTGGGTGGGCAACAAATCATGGTCATATTATTGGTATCGCTGTCGCAGTTGAAGGCAACCAATGGTATTTTCCTATCCGACATGAAAACGGCGGTAATTTAGACACCAAGCGAACTTTTGCATGGTTACGAGATGTTGTAAGCGTAGACCGTGATTATGTGTTTCATAATGCAAGTTATGATGTTGGGTGGTTGCTCTGTGAAAATATCGAGGTAAAGGGCAGGATTGTTGACACAATGGTAGTTAGTGCCTTACTTGATGAAAACCGATTTAGCTATAGTTTGAACGCATTGGCAAAAGATTACCTTAACGAACGTAAACAAGAAACCGAGTTACGAGAAGCCGCCGCAGAGTTTGGAGTAAACCCAAAAAGCGAGATGTATAAACTACCAGCTCAGTATGTAGGGTTGTATGCAGAGCAAGATGCCGCTATCACTTTACGATTGTGGCAAAGATTCAAAGGCTTAATTATCGAGGAAAATGTTGAAGATATTTTTAAACTAGAGTTAGATGTTTTACAGTCCACAATTTTAATGCGGAAAAAAGGTGTAAGAGTTGATTTAGAAAAAGCCGAACTGCTAAAGGCAGATTTGCAGGAAAAAGAAAACACGATACTCCACACCATAAAAAAGCAATACTCTGTAGATGTTGATCTATGGGCGGCTGTGAGCATAGCCAAAGCCTTTGATTCTGCTGGTTTGAAGTATAACTATACAGAAAAAACAGAAGCACCGAGTTTTACTAAAAGTTTTCTTACTAATCATGAGCATGAGTTACCACGTATGATTGTAAAGGCTAGGGAATATAACAAAGCTAGAACAACTTTTATCGACACAATACTCCGCCACCAACATAAGGGTAGAATTCATGCCGAAGCACACAGTTTAAGAAGTGACATAGGCGGTACAATCACAGGGCGGTTTAGTTACAGCAATCCTAACTTACAGCAAATTCCAGCCCGACACGCTGAGTTAGGACCAATGATACGCAGTTTGTTTTTACCCGAAGAAAACCAAGTGTGGGGAGCATTTGATTACAGTAGCCAAGAACCACGCATTGTTGTTCACTATGCGAAATTGTTAGAATTTAAAGGTGCAATAGATTTTGCCGAGCAGTATGCCAAAGATGCACGGACTGACTTTCACCAGATGGCGGCGGACATTGTGGGTGTTCCTCGTAAACAAGCGAAAGATATCAACTTAGGATTGTTTTATGGTATGGGGACAAGAAAACTTGCTAACCAACTAGATTTAGAGGTTGATGATGCCAAAGAACTATTTGCCGAGTATCACGACAAAGTACCTTTTGTAAGACAATTAGCCGATTACACAATGAACAGAGCCAACCATAAGGGTGTTATAAGAACATTGTTGGGGAGAAAATGCAGGTTTGACAAATGGGAACCAACCAAGTATGGGAGTTTTAAACCGCAAACATACAAAGATGCATATGCCGAGCATGGACCAAGTATAAAAAGAGCTTTTACCTACAAAGCCCTCAACAAACTTGTACAGGGGTCAGCCGCTGACCAAACGAAGGCTTCTATGGTTGCACTCCAAAAAAATGGTATACTCCCTATGATACAGGTGCATGATGAACTTGATATTTCTGTCGAAAGCGAAGAACAAGCTCGACAAATTACAGAAATTATGGAAACCTGTGTGGATTTAGAAGTTCCCTCTGTTGTTGATGCCGAGTTTGGTAAGAGTTGGGGGGAGGCAAAGAAACCTTTAGCTGAGGTTAAGTTTTGATATGTTGCAAGAGTTTGAGCAAATTATAATAAATTTAGAAAAAGCCCGTATGGGAATGCAGAAACACGCCGTAAAGGTAAATCCTGGTCACACCGATACACAGTCAAGCCAAAAAAATTCGGAGGTAACTAAGGTGATAAGCATGATAAAAAGTGTAGAAGGTTTGGTAAAAGAGTTTGAAATGAAAGTTAAAAGAGGAATTTATTATGGAACCAAAACGACAACTGATGAAGAAACCAACAGTCGTTGATTCATTGTCAGAAGCAGTTTATCATTTAGAGCAAGCTGAATCACAACTTAGACAAGAAGTGTTAAGTCAGCAACAAGACAAAAGGCACTTGTTAACTATCCATACACTTGTGAATGAAACGATTGATTTTTACCGTGATGTTTTAACGTATGAGGGGCGACATGAAGGAAAACTTTGAATCTTGTTTAGAAAAAATTTTAAAACACGAAGGTGGGTTTGTTAATCACCCAGAAGATCCTGGAGGAATGACAAACATGGGTATCACTAAAAAAGTGTACGAAAAGTTCTTAGGTAAAGAGGTAAGCGAACAAGAAATGCGTGACATACCAAAAGAACACGTTGCTGAAATTTACCGTAAGAATTATTGGGATAGAGTAAAGGCAGATGATTTGCCCTCTGGTTTAGATTTATGTGTGTTTGACTGGGCGGTAAACAGTGGGACAAAGAGAGCTGTTTGTGCATTACAGGAATCAATCGGTGCAGAAGTTGATGGTGTTATGGGACCAATGACTCTTGGTAAAGTAAAAGTTTATGACAACTTGGAACTTTTAAAGGTAATGAAAGAAAAAAGAGAAAATTTCTACCGTTCTCTTACTCACTTGTTTAAAACATTTGGAACAGGTTGGCTCAGAAGAAACAATGAGACATACGAAACAAGTAAAGATTACGCTAAGTCGAGATCACAAGAAGGTTTCTTTTAATCTAAATGACCAAAATATGTTTGGTTAGAATTACATTACATATATAATATAATTATTGTAGCAACCGTAGAAAGGGTAAGCACATGAAATTATATATGGCAATTATACATGAGGACAGTGGGTGGACTCAACACTTTCACGATAAAGAGCAACATGAAGAAGCCAAGGAACAAGCAAAGTTGTGGGAAGAACAAGGTTACTCAACTGCGAATGATAAATACACATATCTAGGCGACCCCCAAACGCCAGAAGAAACTCTAGAAATTATTAACAAACACATCTGGAAAGGAGAGCGTAATGACTACTAAAGTAATTAAATTGCGAGAAGACCTTTTCGTGCCTTGGATGACTGAGGATTTTGAAGCGGAAGACTTAGTTGGAGTAGGGGATGTGCCACTCAGAGATCATTGTTTCTCTATAGCAGGATTAATTCCAATACAACACATTGAGAATTGGGAAGAAGTTAAGGATGATTTATCTCATCTAGATGATGGGGGTTATCTATCGCCTGATAACCGTTTTATTTCTAAATACAAAGTCGTGTGGGTGTAAGGAGACGATAATGAAAATTAAAGTTAACGAAATTAGAACAAGAGTTTTTGAAATACCAGAAGGCGGACACGAAGAGGACAAGCTTATGTCTGATTATTTAGATGAGGACAATCTTGCCTCAGATTGTGAGATAGCTGAGTTTTTCAAAGAAAAAGGCACTGTGTTGTCGGATACATCTGAGTATGCGGAGAATCCTATTTCGTTTGATGTAGAAGGTTTTTATTATGAGGAGACAGACGATGAGCAGTAAAGAAATAGAAAAAAGATGGTTGAAAAAGATTAAGCCTATTTTAGTCGGGGCTAAAATAACTCATGTGCAGTACATGGAAAAAGAAGAGTATTGGAGCAACAGACCACTTGAAATTTATCTGGATAATGGTTCGGTTTTGTTCGCCATGAAAGATGATGAAGGCAATGATGCAGGAGCGTATTCTTTTGCATATACCGACAAAATTAAACCAGAGACAGATAAGGCAATCAGAGAATTAGGTGGTGTTATTCCTGTTATTGGAGGAACGAACGATGAGTAAAGATATAACTGAAGACATAGATGACATTTGCCAATCTCAGTATGGACATACTAATTGGGCATTTGCTGATATGCTAACCGATAAAGAATTGGAAGAAATTAAAAATAAAAAGCTAGGTGATGTAATGCCAAGCATTGTTTTTTATTATGAGGAAAGAGAGGAAAACGATGAGTGAAACAGAAAAAGAATTTAAGTTTGAGCTTAGTGAAGTTGTAACTACCGAAGTTACTGTCACAGCATCTTCTTACGAAAAAGCAAAAGAACAAATGCTTGCAGGTAACTGGGATTGCGAAGAAGTAATAGACGTAGAAGGTGCTGACTGGGTATGTACGGATAACCCCATGCCCGACTCAGATAAAGATTAAAAAGTTTTTTGTAAGAAATTTTTATATGTTATAATATAAAAAAGTAACATACCGCAGAAAGGGTACAGTTGTGAATATATTTTACTTAGACCCCGACATACAAAAATGTGTTGAGCTTCATTGCGACAAGCACGTTGTAAAGATGCCGTTAGAAACAACGCAAATGCTCTGCACTGTGCATCACCGATACGGGGGTGACGCACCATACAAACCTGTTCATGCCAAACATCCTTGTACGTTATGGGCAGGAAACTTCTATCTTAACTACAGGTGGCTCTGGGATTTCGGTATTGCCCTGTGCCAAGAATACACATATCGCTACGACAAAATTCATGCGTGTGAGGCTGTTCTCAACAAAATCAAATACCCACCAAAAGATATACCCGATAGCACTGATCATAGCTTGTATACACACAATGAGTTGAGTGCTCCGCCACAATGTATGCCAGAAGAATACAAAGACCCACAGGATACAGTCAACGCATACAGGCAATACTATCAGCACACAAAAGCAGATTTTTGCAGGTGGACTAAACGACCAACACCTAGTTTCATGAAAAAGTTTTTACGGGAGTGAAGTATATGCAATTAAGTGTAGAAAAATCATACCTTGCAACTGTTCAATGTTTTGGCTTGATCACCAAAAGGCGTGTTCTCTTGCATGGACACGAGAGCGATTTAGAAAAGTGGATTGATGGAGGTTTAGAACAATGGCGAGAAAGACAAGAAAAAGTACATCAAAAGTTTGAAGCAGAATATCAATACGATGACACACATCTAGGTGACATGACAATAGAAGCCGTACACAATGCCCTCATTGGACATGATATGGGATTCAAAGGAGGGGTTAATGATTACAAATATAGGATAATTAGGGTTTTAACTATTGATGAAATAGACCCTCTTGGTCTAGCAACTAAAACAGTATGGGAGGCAACAGATGACTATCCGTTCGACAACGAAGAAAGTGCGTACATCAAGAAATTTTCTCCGAGATGGTAAAATGTTTGGGATGATAACGGGAAACTTTGAACGTGATGTAACAAACAAGAGGCTGTCACACGATGACCTTTTTATAATGCAGAAATATTTAGAAGAAGTTATGTGGGAAGAGTTACACAGAGATAAAATAGAACAAAACTGGAGGTAAAGTTATGAACATGGAAGAAGCGTGTGGTATTGTAGGGTACAACGCATCACAGTATGCTATAAGAAACATGACCAAAGCATTAAAGATGTTTCGGTTTGGTAACACTGAGGAAGAAGAGGCTCGATTACAGGCTGGTCTCTTTGTTCTCAGAAGATGGAAAAAGTACCAACAAGCCTGTAATGAATATAGAGATAACAGATATGGAAAACGAAGATTTTCTTAATAAATTAAAAGATCAATTTCCACAAATTGAAGAGGAAGGACTTTTACTTGCTGATGGTCTCGAAGAAGCCTTTATGGGTTTGGGTTGGCAGTTCAGAAAATTAGTTGCAGTCTACGACATAGAAAAAGTTTTAATGAAATTTGAAAGAGATGGTATGACAGCAGAACAAGCGGTTGAGTATTTTGAATACAACGTGCAAGGAGCATACGTTGGAGAAGATACGCCCATTTTTCTAAGAAAATTCATAAGAGAAACAAAACATTAATCTTACAGAGCAATTACTTGTTGTTTCTGTTTGGTTGTACAGTATTATATATATGTAAGGCAATTTTGTAGAAAGGAAATGCTATGCCAGATTTACGCAGTGAAGAACTAAAAAGTGAACTTGCCCAATTTTGGGGTACAGAAAACTACTACGCTCATGTATTACCCATGTGCAATGAAAAACTTACATTGACAGATGGTGTTAAGTATTGGGCAGAAAAAGTCGGTGGCTATTGGTTTTTAGATATCGTGCTTACCGAGATTATACCCTACATCAATGACCCCGAAAACAACGAGGGGGATTACCCTATTCAAAACTTTGCGTGTGTTGAGCTTGACGTTATCGACGACGAAGCTGACATTCGTTTTGGTGATGGTAGCGGTGAAACTCGTGTGTGGAAACACATTGACTTTACCGATTGTCCAGCAGGTACTTGGTCGTTTTGGATCGAAGGTGGGGTTATGCTTCTCCCTTCGGAACACTAACCTATGGCAATCGAGCTAGACATAACACTTTTGCAGAACCTAACGTACCTTGTGTTCATAGATTTTACAAAAGCTGATTATGATACCTTTGGCGGTGTGAGGAGCAACAATCCTCGCATTGCTAAAGATCGTGACAAAACCATTTACATAATAGATGGGAGTCGTTTGATGTTGGTGTACGAAGACGGTAGGGAGGAGCATTATGCTCTACATAATGATGTGGTTATTGATACTACTGGTTTTCTACAACCTGTTAGGAAAAAAGTAAGGGAGGCAGTGTAATGACGTTGATGAAATTTATTTTAGAAACATTAACTTTTGTTCTATTCATAGGCTCTGTTTATGCTTTTTTCATAGTGAGCTATCTATACTTTGGATAGCAAGCTATGGAAATCTTAACATGGGTTAACACTTTGATATCGTTGAGCTTTTGTCTTTCGCCAAGTATTCTTTTGTACAAAGTAGATTTGCATGGATTGACGCTTGCTTGGATTTTCTGCACCATGAGTATTTTTGCTTCCATGTTGTGGCTATAGATTAAAAAGTGTTTTGTAAGAAAAATTTAGTGTTTTATAATAAAATAAAGTTAAGCAGTAGAACGTGTTAACAAGGATATGCTGACGTTCTTGGCACAAAGGTTTTACAGGTGTTCTACTGTTTTGGTTAATCTGTAGAACCAAGTCAGCACCACTTTTACACAACCAAAGAAAGGGTTTGTTATGGCAGATGTTCATTGTAGGTTTTGTGGAGAGCCTACCGAAATAGAATTTTTCCACGAAGCCGAAGATATTAATGGTCGGCTGATGAGTTTCAAAGAAGCAAGTGCAAAGTTTGTCAAGTATGGGTGTGGTTTTCAAGAAGAAGAAAAATGCACATATTCAATGGTTGACAAGAACAGGGCAATAGAGGCAGAGGCTTTACAAGCACTCTCCGAACACCCTGACGATTGGTTTGGGCTACAATGGTAAGAAAGGTAAGCAAATGACAAAGTTATTTCCAGAAAGCGAAGACGAAGAAGACAATGCCGTGTGTACAGACATTGCAAGTCGAGACGAGTTAGGTCGAAAGGTAAATCGAGACGAGTTAGGTCGAGAAGAGTCTATTTCACCAACTCCAGAAGCAGAAGAACTTGCTAATTCTATGTTTGATTTCCAAAGTACATTAACCACTTTTGTTGACTCGACAGTGGCTCAAGAAGAACACCTTACTAGCAGGTTAGACAAGCAACTTGAAATGATAAAAGCTCTGCAGGAAAAAGTCGACGATCTTACGTCACGGCACAAAGATATTCATGACAGTATTCAAGGTGATTGGTTGAAACAACAAGTCGAAGATTCTATAAAAGACGATTGGTTGCAGGAAGAAGTTGAACGCTTAGTATGGCGAACCTGCGAAGAAGCCAAAGAAGACATAAAAGATGAAACACGAGACTTCGTTGCCGAAGAAACAAGAAACGATTACAAAGATAAATTTGATGAAATGTTTGGAAACATGAGCGAGGAGCTTCGTAAAATTGACGAAAACCTTGCAAAGATATTGAAAAAATGATTTAATAGTTTAAATGGTTTCCTACACCAAGCTGACCATATCCGTCCCCTTGTGAATGGTCGCACACTTAGGGCTAGATGTTCGCACCCCTTCTCTCCATAGAACATCTAGCCTTTTTTTCTTGGTAAAGTTTTAAAAAAGCAAAGATTTACATGATTTTTTGCAAGGTAGGTAAGTACCCAAAAACACGAAAGACTTACTGTACGGTGATCTATAAGCACTCTTTTTTAGGCAGAAAACCGCCAATAAAGGCTTTTTACCCCAGATTACTTTTTTGTCTGCTAGAACACAAAAGGTTTGTGTTTGAACAATCCTGTTGTATACTGCTAGGGCAAGTGAGCAAAAGCTCATAAAAAACGCCAAACTCTTAGAAAGGGGGTTATCATGGCAACACCTAAGAAAAAGGTAGTTGAGAAAAAACAAGACAAACTTGTTTCTTTGAAAACTGCTACTCCAACAAAGGCTATCCCAGTCGAGTTGGAAAGGGGTAAAGACGAACTTACTCCAGCACACGTTCTTACTTGGATCAATGAAAATGCAGGTGGGGACAAAAACAACGTCGAAGTTGTTCCAGTCGACACCGTTGACCAACAAGCCGAAAAGCCTGTTCCATTTGGCTACGGCGGAAAAGCTAACGGTCCACGGGCTACGTTCCAAAATTGGCACATTCGTGGTGTAGACGGCGACCGTCGTCTTGGCAAAATTTTGGAAAGTTGTCGTAAAGTAGATAAATCGCACAGCCAGACCGAAATGATCTGCACTATGGCATTACTGAACGGTGGCTATGGTCGAAATTCTAACACATGGGGTGTTCCCTTTATCAAGTTAAGGGCTATCCAACCCTAATATCCGCACAGGGCTAAGTGTTCCACAAGAGCACTTAGCCTTTTGTTTCTTGCGTTTTTTGTGGCACTTTATAGTGTTAACAACAACCATAGAAAGGGTATATTATGGAACCAGATTTAATTATAAATCGTACTTTACAATCCAGCTTGTTTAAGGATCCAAGTTTAAAGCATCATGGCTTTATGTTTTTCGACAGTATTCTCGATAACAAAAATTTCTTGCAAGCCTTAAAAACAAGAAATTATAATGATCGGCAAATTACACATTTAGATCTTTTATACCAATCATTTTGCCGATATCCAAATCGTACAACGTGGGCTTTGGTTACTTCTTTTTCCGACGAAGCCAACGTATTTGTTTCCGATTACTGTAACAAACATCTAACACACCAAGAAAAATTTAACCTGTTAGACGAAAATACAAATCTCGGCTACACACGTTGGATCGACAAAACAACAGGTGAAAAATACCACTGCGTCCAAGTCGTCGACGATCTCGACACCGACGAAAGTGCAGAACCAGCAAGCGAAATCTGGTTTTTCGGTGGCGTTTAAAATCTAGCAACTAGGCACGTTCTACGGGGCGTGTCTAGTTTTTAATTATTTATTGTGAAAGGCAAAGTTATGGAAAACAATTTACAATGGTTTTTAGAAAACTGTAAAAAACAATGTACTAGGGAAATGCTTTACAAAGATCCTTTAAACTTAGGTTCTGGAAGAAAATACCACGAATCTACTACAGTGGAAATTAAACATTACGACCCCGAAGTAGATACGATACCCGAAAAATTCTTAGAAACTCCAGAAGATTGGTACTTCATTTATGATCACATAGAGTTATTAAAAATGTCAAGACCATGGATTAAACATAGCGAAAATCCAGAATTTATTTATTCTGACCATATCGACAAAGTGGAAATTTACGTTACAAGACATTTCGGTACTATGAAAACCAGAGATAAACTTAAAGAGATGGTGCTAAAGGTAAATCACACTGTGTACGGGGAAGGTGGTTATCGTAGCACGGATTATTATCAATTAACTTTAAATGAAGTTAAATAACTCTTTGTGACCATTTGCCGTTTTGGTGGAACGTAGGTTTATGGTACTTTGTAATGTTAACAATTAGCCAAGAAAGGGCAAATTATGAACATGATTGATGATATCGAAATTTCGAAAAACTTAAATTCCTGGGAAGAGATTAGCTGGGAATTTTTAAACCAAAACGTCTACGATAGTACCGAGTACGACGAAGACGGCAATAACCCATTAGCCAAAGAAATAGTTGCCAAGTTGCAAGAAATTTTAAGCGGTGATTTAAGCGGTACAGTTCACGACAAAGACAACGATTTTTTGGATAAAATATACCTGTACGATCCCGAGATTGGTGGCGAAACACCCGAAGATTTAATTTTGTTTTGCACAAAACAAGACGAGTTTGTTGGGTCCACCGGAAGCCTTAAATGGGTAACAGTGTGGGAAAAGGACTACGCCGACACAAAAAACCAAACCTATCATTATATAAAAGTTTTAAATGATTACCCCGAAACCCTAGATTACCTTTACATGGAAATTGGGTTAAGCGGTAGTCCTAACAGTAGCATTACGCCATTCTTTGTAAAAGCAAGAATGTCGTAACCCAATAACCAAGAAAGCAAAGTGTTCTGCGTGAACACTTTGCCCTTTGTTCTTGCACAACACTTGTTATAATTGCTTATCGACAATAACCATAGAAAGGGGGGTTAAAATGGAACCCAAAGTTTTGTTTACTAAAAAAATCTTTTTTAACGGTAAGTGGGAAACCGTTAATGTTTATCCAACTGCCGTTGCCCGTGGATTTGGGGCATTGGATCGCAAAGGCACTCGTGGACTAAACAAAAGACCCACTAGCCTACACGTCACCGACCTTCACGGATTAAAAACCGTTCCTGTTAAATACCCAGAAACCGCATAACCAAGAAGGGCAAAGTATTCCACAAGAGTACTTTGCCCTTTTTTCTTTGGTCTTACTTGTTATAATTACCTGTTAACAACAACCATAGAAAGGGTTTACTAACCATGAAAAAATACGATCTCGAAAAATGGCAAGGGTATTCTCAACTTGCCACCGTTCCAACCGAAAAGGTGCTTTTTGGTCTTATCGACACAGTTGTCGAAGAAGCAAATGCTAAATGGTCATTTAAATGTTTTTTGGAAGTCGATTACGAAGCACAACAAAAAAGAATGCCAGGATCTTATACAGTACCAAAACCACTCTGGTACAATATCGAAGAACACGGCGTTCAGCCACAACTTATCGAAGAAATTAAACAGGTTGTCGACAATCCTAAAAAATTGTGCGGTCAACCTATTGTTCTCAATATGCCTCTTGATTTTATGGGTTTGGATAAAAGCACCGACGCTGTTCTGCGTGGTATAGAAAAAACCGAAATCAAGTTTTACCACCATCCACAGGGGTTGCTAATCGAAATTTCTTACGACGATTACGGTCCTCAAGATTACATTTTATGTCATACAAAATAACCATAGAAAGGGGTTTATCATGGGTTATACAAACTATTGGAAACAACACACAAATATTCCAGACGAAGTTTGGGATTCAATACGAAAAGAAATCGAATGGCTAATAGAATATATTGGTGACGGTTGTATCGAAGTGTTGGAAAATAGCTCGGAAACTATTGCCTTTAACGGCAGAAAACAAAACGCACACGAAAATTTTGTTCTCAAGAAAACAAAAACCAAGGACGGTTTTAACTTCTGCAAAACCAACAGAAAACCTTACGATCTCGCAGTATGGCATATTCTAACGTATACAAGCCATTTGTTAGGAACAAATTTCGAAATTAGCAGGGACGAATGACCAAGTTTTCTATATAGATGTTATAGTGGAGATATTGATGTAAAAGTTTTTCACAAGTACAGAATATACAATATATCTTATATAGTCAAAAGTAACATTTTCCGCTGATATGGGGTCAAGATATATTTATTTTTTTGATGATCATTTCTTCACTAGCACATCTATAAAGAAAAGTATAAACTAAGCTAAGAAAAACTAGGAGGACAGAATGGCAACTGTAAAAATGACTCACAAACCCAAACTTGAGGTTGTAGCAAATCCCAAAACCGAGAAGGGAATTTCCCCAAAGCAAGAACGTTTTGCTCAAATTTACTGTAGCGAAGAACTCACGCAAACGGAAGCGGCAATCAAAGCAGGGTATCCAAAACAATCGGCTCACGTTTTGGCAAGTCAGCTACTCAATGGAAAACGATACCCAAAGGTTGTAGAACGTATCCGTGAAATCAAACAAGAACTTGCTCGCAAGTATGAAGTCACATTCGAAAGCCATGTGAAACAACTTGCTTCGCTCCGAGACAGTGCCGTACAGAATGGCAACTTCTCAGCCGCCGTATCTGCCGAAAAGTATAGAGGTCAAGCGGCTGGATTGTATATCGACAGGAAAGAAATACTGCATGGCAAGATTGATCAAATGTCGAAGGAAGAGGTTATGGAAAAAATTAAACAATTACAGCAAGAGTTTCCTGGACTGCAAGCAGTGGCAGAGGGAAACGTAATCGAAGTGGAGGCAGAGCAAATCACCGATGAAAGTGGAAAGCAAGCTATGGAAACAACTAAAACAAAACACTGAGCGTGAGGTATTTTGGACACGTATTGAGTCATGGTCGCTTCCTGGAGTACCAGATCTTCACGGCATTGTAGATGGTAAAGCATTTTGGTTAGAATTGAAGGTTCACAAACTAAAAAAGATTAATAGCTTGCTATTGAGTCCACATCAAAAACTGTGGCAAATCCGCTACACAATGTCTGGCGGTAAAGTTTGGAACTTAGTTGACCACCCTTCCTCCTCCACCCTCTATTTATTTTTGCCTTCGGAATCATTGGTAAAGGATCAAAAAGTAAGAGTAGAGAAGAAAAGACCGTCATCAAAAGTTTATCATAAAATTGGTAAAGATGCAGAGTTAAATAATCCTGTTTGGCAGTCCCCCTCCCCGTATGATTGGAAAGGTTTGATCAATCATATTCTGTCCTCCTTTTAGAATTGACGTGGTAAGGTAAGAAAAGGAAAGACGGACAATGGTTTCTGGTCTGTTCTAATCCAGTCAGTAGAAAAGAAAAAAATAGATTAGATTAGACCAGAGTAGATTAGACTAGACCCTTTCATACTTACTTGCTCTACGTGACCATAAAACTGTTGTTTAGGACTTATAGTTTGGTAGTTTGTATTTGCTTAATATTAACACAACGAAAGGCAACGGTCATGAGCAACGATCATATCGAAAACGACATACTTATAAAAGGCGACCCCAACATAGTTTCTAAGTACCAGCAAATCCTCGAAAACGAATTTGGGTTGTTTGGGTCAATAGTAGTAAACGAAGGTCCAGGGTGGGCTAGTGTGGGTTGCATTTTCGACGACGATTACAGGCAATACAACGATCTAAAAACATTTGCTAAAAATTTATTGCAACAGTTAAACAAGTCTAGGGCAAGCCAACGAATATTCGACAGGCACGATCCTGCAAAACTCGAATACCATTGGTATTATATTTTTGGTAGCGAGATCGACAAACAGTTAAACGGTATAAGTGGTCATTACAGCATGGTTCGAAACTTTTTCGATAATAGGTGTTAGGTCATGGTTGTAGTAGTCACAATGTTATTAACACTTTGGATCACTGTTCTTATTCTTGAGTTCTGGGATTGGTAAAGATGTAGAAGGTAAAGTTTGAGTGGGGAAAAAGATGTAAGGAGTAAAGCAGGAAGGTAAGATCCTAGAACAAGATTTGGTTAGTGTTCTTGTTCTTGGGTCTTACTCCCTTTATCTATTCATTGCATCTAGCGTTTTTGCCTACTGTGGTATTTTTACCACAAAATAGGGTTAAATTAAAAAAAGTTAAAAAAGGTTAAAAAAAGGGTTGCAATAGTGTTTTATTGGTGTAGGGTAGTACCTGTAGCTAGCAATTAACACATAGCTACATAACATTAACCAAATAAGGGTTTAACAATTATGTTAAATAAAAAGCAAGTACCAAGTGCTAGTACTATAAAAAAAGCACTACCTAAGTTGGCTTTCGAAAGTTTGCCGATACCTGCTAATAGCGAAATGGTTAGCAATTTTTTAAATGCTAACCCTAACAGTGTGTTAACTGTTAACGTCGATAAGCTTAACCCTAACGCCGAAACTTTAAGTAGTATAGCTTTGGCTAGTGGTGTTAAGTTATACACCGATAAGGTTAAATATACTGTTAGCGTTAATGCTTACCACGTTGGTATGTACTTACAACAGTACGGCGTACACCCAACAAGTAAAACGCCAATTAGCGGTTTAAAAAAAGGTGTATTGCAGTTAAATTTTGGTGCAAGTACTACACCAACTAACAAGCTAGCCGAAATTTATACAAGGGTTAAGCCTAGTGTTTATGCACCTTGTAACGGCGTACCATTTACGGCAACGGCTTGTAGTGGTAACGGCAAGTATGCCCATTGCACCTTGTTACCATTGCTTAATGGTTGCAAGTTAAATAATAACAATGGTTACGACGCTAGGGGTAAACAAGCTAGTAACCCTAACGGTGTACTTGTTACTTTACATAGTAACGCTAACGCCATACAAACGGCTACAGTGCCACAAATAAAGTTTTATAAAAACTTTATTAAAATATTAAAAGGTTAAACCTTATGCCCCTAGGCTAACGCCTAGGGGCAATTTAACGGCGGTTTTTTGGCATGGTAATTGCAATAAAAAAGCAAAACCCCCCCAAAACGTGAGGGCGAGTAAGCATAGGCTTACGAGCATATTCCAGCTCTAAAATTATGTGTCCAGAAAATACCGTAGTCCGTCGTACCCCTTTTTTGCATAATGGACTTTAGGTTCATTGCCCTTTGAAAAATTCTATAATATAAGAATTATATGAACTTGGACATTGCCCCCGAAGAAGCGTTGAAAACGTATGCGAAGTTGCTGGGTAGAGCGACGGAGTTAACGGAGAGTGAAAAAGCGAGAAAGAACTTTATTGACTTTGTGCGGAGTGTTTGGCCTGAGTTTATAGGAGGCAAGCACCATAGTGTAATGGCGGATAAGTTTAACCGAGTGGCGAAGGGTGAGTTAAAGCGGTTGATTGTGAATATGCCGCCGAGACATACAAAATCTGAATTTGCGAGTTTTTTATTGCCAGCGTGGTTGATGGGTAGAAACCCGAAGTTAAAGATAATGCAGACGACCCACACAGCGGAGCTTGCTTTTAGATTTGGACGTAAGGTTCGTAACTTAATGAACACGGAAGATTATGCGAAGGTATTTGAAAAAGTGAAGTTGCGAGCGGACAGCCAAGCGGCAGGTCGGTGGGAAACCAGTGATGGTGGAGAGTATTTTGCGGCAGGAGTGGGTGGTGCGGTAACGGGACGTGGAGCGGACTTGTTGATAATCGACGACCCACATTCCGAGCAGGATGCGTTGAACCCGAACAGTTTTGAACACGCCTATGAGTGGTATACCTCTGGACCTCGCCAAAGGCTCCAACCAGGAGGTTCGATAGTTGTCGTGATGACAAGGTGGGCGGAAAACGATTTAACGGGCAAAGTGCTAAAGCAGATGGCTCGTGATCCGTTGGCGGATAAGTGGGAGGTTGTGGAGTTTCCTGCGTTGTTGCCGAGTGATACTCCAACGTGGCCAGAGTTTTGGAAACAAGAAGATTTATTGGCGGTAAAGGGTAGCCTAAGTGTAGGAAAGTGGGAGGCACAGTGGCAGCAGAACCCGACCAGTGAAACGTCGGCTATTTTAAAACGTGACTGGTGGCAAAAGTGGGAGAAGAAAGATTTACCGAAATTAACGTATGTGATGCAGAGTTATGATACGGCGTTCAGTAAAAAAGAGCATTCCGACTATAGTGCGATAACAACGTGGGGAGTTTTTTATCCCCCAGATGGAGGAAAAGCGTGTATAATTCTAGCAGATGCGAGACGTGGTCGGTGGGATTTTCCTGATTTACGTCGGATAGCGTTAGAGGAATACAAGTATTGGGAGCCAGAAACCGTGTTGATAGAGGCGAAGGCAAGTGGAATGCCGTTAACACAAGAGTTGCGGAATATGGGAATCCCTGTTACAAATTATAGCCCAAGTAGAGGAAATGATAAATTGAGCCGTGTGAATAGTGTTGCACCAATTCTAGAAAGCGGTATGGTATATGCTCCCGACACAACGTGGTCGGAAGAGGTGATTGAGGAATGTGCGGCTTTTCCTGCTGGGGAAAATGACGATTATGTAGATACGGTAACACAGGCGTTAAGAAGATTTAGAGAAGGCGGTTTTATAGTTCACCCCGAAGACTACGAACCAGAGGACAGCCAACCTCTAGCAAGGGTATATTACTAAAGGAGAATTAACAGTGGCTAAAGAACCTTCTGTTTTCAATAATGTTGAAAAGTCGTTGGTACGACCTCCAGCCGCCGCCAACAGTTTAGAAGAAGCCGAACTGTTAGAAAAAGAAAACGATTTACTGGCAACGGGTGAGCAACAATTAGAAATCGAAATTGAGGAAGATGACGAGGGTGGTGCGGTTATCAACTTTGGCAGCGAAACGGAAGTTATTGCTACGGAGTTTGATGGCAACTTGGCGGAGGTGCTTTCCGACCGTGAGCTGAGCGATATTAGCAGTTATGTAACCCAGAGCCACCAAGATGACAAAAGTTCTAGAGAAGATTGGGAAGATACCTACAGCAAAGGACTTGACCTTTTAGGTTTGCGGTACGAAATCCGTACTGAACCGTTTCAGGGAGCGACGGGAGTTATTCACCCAATACTTAACGAAGCTGTAACACAGTTTCAATCGGCGGCTTATAAAGAACTTTTGCCGAGCAATGGTCCTGTAAAGACAAAAATCATAGGCAAAGTAAATCAAGAAATAGAAAACAAAGCCGACAGAGTAAAAGAATTTTTAAATTATCAGATTATGTACGAAATGGAAGAGTACGAGCCTGAGTTTGACCAGATGTTGTACTATTTGGGTAACGCTGGCAGTGCTTTTAAGAAAGTTTACTTTGACCAACAGTTAAATCGCCCTGTAAGTAAGTTTGTTCCAGCCGAAGATTTGGTTGTACCGTACACAGCGACCGACTTACGCTCTGCAGATCGTGTTACGCATGAAATAAGCATGAGTATGAACGAGGCTCGGAAGCAACAGGTAAGTGGATTTTTCCGTGATATCGAGTTAATGCCAGAACAAGAGGGCAGCGAGGACTCAGTACAGGAAAAAATGGACAAATTAGAGGGTGTAAAGCCTTCGTACAACGATAAAGACCGTGAACTAACGCTTTTGGAGTGCCATTGCTACCTCGATTTAGAGGATTTTCCTGATGTTGGGGAAGATGGCGAGCCAACAGGCGTAAAACTCCCTTATATTGTGACTGTTTGTCGTGATAATGCGGAAGTTTTGGCGGTTCGTCGGAATTATATGCAAGATGACCCTAAAAAAACTAAAATTGAGTACTTTGCCCACTATAAATTTACTCCAGGATTAGGGTTTTATGGCTTTGGGCTGATACATCTACTGGGAAATTTAAGTCGAACAGCGACAAGTACCCTTCGCCAGATGATAGATGCAGGAACATTAAGTAATTTACCAGCAGGGTTTAAAGCAAGAGGGCTGCGAATAGCAGACGATGAAAACCCTGTCCAGCCAGGAGAGTTTAGGGACGTAGATGTTCCAGGAGGAGATTTAAAAGGAGCTTTGCTGCCACTGCCTTATAAAGAACCTTCTGGAACTTTATTCCAATTAATGGGTTTTGTTATAGCCAGTGCTGAAAAATTTGTAGGAACACAAGATCTTGGCTTTGAAGGCAACCAAAGTGGAGATATGCCCGTTGGTACAACGGTAGCGTTGCTAGAACGTGGAAGCAAGGTAATCAGTGCGGTGCATAAACGCCTTCATGCGGCTATGCGTATAGAACTCAAACTCCTTGCAAAATTATTTTCGGAACTTGCACCCGAAGAAGCCAAATACCCGTATGCTGTAGATGGACAACAAGCAGGACCTCAAGGACAAGTAGGACCAAATATTTTTGCTCAGGACTTTAGTGCAGAAATCGACGTATTACCAGTTAGCGATCCTAACATCTTTAGTATGTCGCAACGTATTATGTTAGCACAGGAACAGCTCAAGTTGGCAATGGCTATGCCAGAGATGCACAATATGTACGAGAGTTTCCGTCGGTTGTACAGTGCGTTGGGTGTCGACAACATAGACGAATTGTTAAAAAGACCGCCAGATCCTGTGCCTGTAAGTCCAGCCGTAGAAAATGGAAAAGCACCGTTAGTTGTTACGGGTGGGGCTGAACCTCCGAAGGCGTTTCCTGAACAAGATCATGATGCTCATATTGCAGCTCACTTGGCATTTTTACAGACAAAAGTGGTAAAAGAATCAACAGCTATATATGCTGTTATTTTGGAGCATATCTACCAGCACATAGGTTTTAAAGCTGAAATGATGGTTGCCTCAGAAATGCAACAACAGGGTATGCAACCAAACCCACAGCAAAAACCAATGATAGATGCAGCCATAGCACAGAAAATTGCACAGCTTACAGCCGAGTTTAATGAAATGGAAAAAGAAATGAGTGGTGGCGAACAACAAGATCCGCTTGTTGCGTTAAAACAACGTGAACTCGACATAAAAGCTGGAGACCTTGCCCGTAAGCAACAAGATGACCAACGTGGGTTTGAGCTTGATAATAAAAAATTAACTCAAGCAGCTAATCTACAAAGGGAAAGAATAGAGTCACAGGAAGACATAGCACAGCTAAGAGCTAATGTTGCAATGGATAAAACGTACAATGCACCAAGAGGAGCAGGACAATGAGTGAATTTGGTAGCGACATAGTTTATGGACCAGATGGCGAAGTTCTTTACAACCCATCAAATCCAGGAGGTATAAACCGTACAGGAAAAAGAATGTACAACATAGCGGATTTTGTAACTCAGTTTGATGTTTTGCCAGAAGGCTTAACACCAAATCAACCACCTGCGTTACCAGAAAGAGGCAGTCCGCCTCCTCCTCCGCCTACACCTGCACCTCCAACTGCACCTCCAACTACAGGTGGTGGTCAACCTCCTCCGCCTACACCTGCATCTCCAGGAACAGCTTACTTAGATTCAATAAACAAAAGATATATGACCGATTTTAATAATTATTTGGCTGGTGGTAGAGATGAGGCTTCATGGATTTCTAGCCCTTTATATCAAAGTTACGAAAGTGAAATAATCGGTGGCATAGATAGGCTTGGGTTAGAAGACTACGATAGAGCAACAAAAGATTTTGCATTTCACAGCAATAGAGCAGGACAAACAGGTAATCCTTATGCAGCCAGTAGTGCTAGAATTGCCAATGCTTTGCAAAATAAATTAAATTTTTTTAACGCTACAATAACACCAGAGTATTTTATGGCGGAAGGTGGTTTAGTAAATTACAATAAAGGTATTAAAAGTTTAACTTAGGAGAAAACTTATGGGTAAAGGTAAAGACAACGTACAAACTTCTATGGAAGTTTTTCAAGCTGATGGTTCTCACATGGTTGATTATGCCAAAACAGAACAAGTTGAAGTGCCAAAAGCTATGAAAGGTTTTAAAAAAGCTAGGGGTCAAGGTGACGCAATCGGTGGTGTAAAATTCACTGTACGTTAAAAGGATTCTAGAGTGTTAATCACAAGTGCTCCCCAGTACATACAGGGGTTGACAAATGCAAAAGTAGATTTAACAGGAACAAGTGTTACGACGCTGTACACCTCTCCCAGCACAGTGTCGTTTTCTGTTGTAAACTCAATACTAGTATCAGAAGATTCAGGCAATGCCGATACAATCACTGTTACGTTGACAAGTGGATCTGATGTTTTTAGTTTGTTTAAAACGAAAGCTGTTGATGCAAATGGAACGCTAGAATTATTGAGTAGGGATTTAGTTGTGCAATCTGGTGAAATTTTAAAAGTGACAGCTGCAACGGGTAATAGGCTACACGTTGTTGCAAGCATACAAGAATTCTTGTTGTCACGAGCAGGGGCGGTGAGTTGATTAGTTATGATAAGTATTTATATGACGTAGTAAAAGAAAAAATTAAAAAACAGGAAAAGTTGTTAAAAGAACAAGAGCTATTGTTACAAAAACAAGAAAAGTTAATAAAATCGCAGTTAGATAAAGTTATTTTTTTAAAACGCAAATGAGGACAATATGAGCTGGTTAGAAAGTATAAAAACATTTTTCTTTGGTGAGCCTACAGGTGAAAGAGCAAGAGATAGTAAAGGTCGTTACATACCAGATGATGAATCTACACCAAATATAAATGAAGCATATAAAGATGGTCGGACTCCTATAAAAAAGGTTTAATGTGTCAGAGGGTTTACCAGATAAAGCAGGATATCAAAAAAACAGACGGTATATGTGCTGGGCTTTGTTGATTGCTATGCTCGCAACAACAATAGCAACATTATTACACCCAGAACGTATGGCAGAAGCAGAAAGTATTATTATGACTCAGTATTTAGCTATGTCTGGTGTTGTTGGTGCATACTTTGGTTTTACCAGTAGGAAATAGTTATGTATGAGTATAAATGCAAATTAATTCGTGTTGTAGATGCTGACACAGTTATATGCAATGTGGACTTAGGGTTTAGCGTTGTTCTTGCTAACCAAAGAATTAGGTTCTACGGAATAGATACACCAGAGAGTAGAACACGCAACAAAGAAGAAAAGAAGTTAGGCTTGAACGCAAAAGCCAGAACTAAAGAATTAATACCGAAGCAATTTATTATGAAAACACACAAAGATGCCAAAGGTAAATTTGGTCGTATTCTTGGAGAGCCATTAATAGATGGTGTTAGTATATGCGATATACTAATAAAAGAAGGACACGCCAGACCTTACTTTGGTGGAACAAAAGAGGAGTGGGTATGATATTTAGCGGAATTGTAAGTGCTGTAGGTGGTATAGCCACAGCATGGATGGAAAACAAAGTTGAGCAAACTAAAGCTAAAGGTGCTTTAAATGTCGCAATAGAGCAACGCAAAACTAAAATGGCAACAGGTGAAATAGACTGGGATCAAACAATGGCAGAAGCCAGCAAAGATTCTTGGAAAGATGAGTGGCTGGTTCTTTTATTTTCTGTTCCGCTTATTTTAGCTTTTTGTGGTGATTGGGGCAGAGCTATTGTTGAATCTGGTTTTGCCGCTTTAGAAACTGCTCCAGAATGGTATCGGTATACGTTAGGTGTGATTGTTGCCGCTAGTTTTGGATTTCGTGGGGCAGCTAAATTTTTTAAAAAATAGGAGGATTTATGTCCGATAGAGAAAAAGAAATTAGAAAAAAGACAATTTTAGAAGAATATGTTTTGGATAAAACAGATTTAGATGAAAAAGTATTAAAAACAATAGACGATGTAGAAATCTTCTTAGAAGAAAGAAAAAGTAACGTACAGTTTGTTTGGAATAAATTCCGTAAAACAGCTTATGTATTTCTTTCTATAGGTTTTATTGTAGGTGTTTTATTTGGTTGGGCGTTTCTTTAATGTCAGACCTTTACATTTATGAAAAAATGTTGAAGACTATACGAGATCGTAGAAAATCAATTGAAGAAACTATAACATATGGTGCTGTAGCTGATTTTTCTACTTTTCAAGATCTTCGAGCAAAACTTGGAGAGCTTGCTTTTTTAGAACAGGAGTTAAAATCCCTGCATAACAAGGTAACTGAAAATGACTAAAACTTTACTTGTACCCGATCACATAGCGGAAAAGAGACAAAAAGAAAAAGAGGGTGTTTTATCCTCTGCTTATGTAAAAGAAGAAGAAAGGTTTTTCGACCCTTCTAAACTACCACAAAAATCAATAGACAGATTGCCACAACCTACAGGCTGGAGAATTTTATTACTCCCCTATCGTGGACAAGTTAAAACAGAAGGTGGTGTACACATACCAGACCAAGTTCAAGAAAGAGAAACTCTTGCAACGGTGTGTGGCTACATACTTCGTGTTGGACCAGATGCCTATAATGACACCGACAAGTTTCCTAATGGAGCTTGGTGTAAAGAAGGTGACTGGGTTATTTTCGGGCGTTACGCTGGAAGTCGATTTAAGATAGAAGGCGGTGAAGTTCGAATTTTAAATGATGATGAAATCATTGCTACTATAAATGATCCAAGTGATATCTTGCATATTTAATCATGGAAAGGAATACCATGCCAGAAGAAAAAGAAGAAAAGGTTGTTGATCTTGACGAAGGTCAAGAGCAGCCAGTAGAGGTTGTTGTTGAAGAAAAAGAAACGGAACAAGAGCCACCACCAGAGCCACCTCTTGCAGCTACAGAAGAACCTGAGCAAGAAGATGAAATGGCTGATTACAGCGAAAGTGTCCAAAAACGCATAAAAAAATTGACACATAAAATGCGAGAGGCGGAACGCAGAGAAAAAGCTGCTACAGACTACGCCCAAGCTATGAAAATACAGGTTGATCAATTGTCAACAAAAATTGGTCAAACAGATAATAGTTATCTAGGAGAGTTAGAAAATCGTTTGATACACGAAGAAAACTCTTTAAAAGTACAGTTAAAGGAAGCTATTGAGTCTGGTGATGTTGACAAACAGATGGAACTAAATAAGCAAATGGCAACTCATGCTATAGATGCTGAAAAGTTCCGACAGGCAAAAGAGTTTAATAAACAACAAAGTGAAGGTAGACAGACTGCACAAACTGCACAAACTGCACAGACGGCACAGACTGCACAAACTGCACAGCCAGCACAACAACCGCCAGATCCAAAAGCGGAAAAGTGGGCAGAAAAAAATGAGTGGTTTGGTGATGATGAGCCAATGACTCTAACCGCCTTTAGTATTCATAATTCTTTAGTTCAAGAAGGCTATAATCCAACAACAGATGATTATTACTCTGAGTTGGATACTCGGATTCGCAAAGAATTTCCTCATAAATTTAATGGAGAGGCTGCAAAAGCTAAAAGACCTAATGCAGTTTCAGCCCCAAATAGAGGAAAAAGTGGTTCTAGAGGTAAAAATTCGATAACTTTATCAAAAAGTCAGGTTGCAATCGCAAAGAAACTTGGTGTATCATTAGAAGATTATGCAAAACAAGTTGCAAGATTGCAACAACAAACGTGAGGTAGGCATTAAATGACAAACAAAACCCCACGCTCTGCGACGACAAGATCAAAAACTTCTCGCCGTAAGACATGGTCTCGTCCATCTAGCTTGGACGCTCCTCCAGCCCCAGAAGGCTTTACTCATCGTTGGATTCGTGAATCAATCATGAACTACGACGATAAGAAAAATATATCTGCTCGGTTACGAGAAGGCTTTGAGCTTGTTCGATCCGACGAATATCCTGATTTTGAAGCTCCTACCGTACAGGACGGGAAATACGCTGGTGTTATCGGCGTTGGGGGCTTGTTGTTGGCAAGGATTCCAAATGAGACACGTGCAGAGCGAAATGATTACTTTGCTCAGAAAACAGATGACCAGAACACGGCTGTAGAACAGAATCTAATGCGAGAACAACATCCTAGTATGCCTATTCATCAGGATAGGCAGTCTCGTGTAACTTTTGGCGGTGATCGGAAACCCGATTAATCCGTCAGCAAACCGTGAGAGGTATTAAAAATGGCAAATATAGATGCCGCTTTTGGACTTCGTCCATATAGAATACTCGGTTCTGCAGCAAACACGAATGGGATAGCTACTTATAAGATTCAGACCTCTGGAACAGCAGGTACTTCTAGTGTTATTTATGAAGGTACTCCTGTTATTCCTCTCGCAAATGGTTTGATCGACATAGTAGGAGCCGCCGCAGGTGGCACTGTTCCGTTGATTGGTGCATTTATCGGGTGTAAGTATACAGACACGAATGGAAATGTCATCTTTGCAAACAAATGGCCTGGAACTTCGTCTGTAAAATCAAGCACAGCAGCAGAGTGTTTTATTGCGAACAATCCTGATCAATTGTTTTTGATCAATTGTGACGCCGCAGTAACTCAAGCTGCCGTTCATGCAAACGCTAATTTTGCTTCGGGTACAAGTGGTGATTCTACTACAGGTATTTCCTCTGCAGAACTTGCCGTAAGTACAGTCGCTACTACAAATACATTGAATTTGAGGATTATGGGTTTTGAAGACTCACCTTCAAATGCTGATGTGACTGCTGCGGGAATGTTGGCGATTGTGAAGCTCACTAACCACTTTTATGCCTATTCTCAGAATGGCACAATAGCTGGTATATAGGGAGGATATAGAATATGCCGATAACCCGTGGACAACTCCTTAAAGAACTAGAACCAGGACTCAATGCCTTATTTGGACTTGAGTATGATCGTTATGATAACGAACACGCAGAAATTTTTGAACAAGAAAGTTCCGACAGAGCTTTTGAGGAAGAAGTAATGCTATCTGGTTTTGGTCAAGCTCCTGTGAAAGGTGAAGGTGCAGCCGTTACTTATGACACTGCAAATGAAGCCTACACTGCTCGCTACACACACGAAACTATTGCTCTAGCATTTTCGATTACTGAGGAAGCTGTAGAGGATAACCTCTATGACCGCCTAAGTTCTCGTTACACAAGAGCTTTAGCTCGTTCAATGGCGAACACAAAACAGGTCAAAGCAGCTAACATTCTGAACAATGCGTTTGATAGTTCATTTACTTTTGGTGATGGAAAAGAGCTTTGTGCTACAGACCATCCAACTACAGGTGGTGGAACTCTTCGTAACGAATTGTCAACTTCAGCTGACTTGAACGAAACTTCACTCGAACAGTCTTTGATAGATATTGCAGCTTTCATAGATGAGCGTGGTTTGAAAATTGCTCTGCAAGGTCGTAAGTTAATTATTCCATCAGCTTTACAGTTTGTGGCAGAAAGACTTATGGCTTCAAACCTACGTCCAGGAACTGCTGATAATGATATCAATGCTACTCGTAGTATGGGAATGTTACCTGATGGTTATGTAATTAACCATTTCTTAACAGATACAGATGCATTCTTTATCAAAACAGATGCACCAAATGGCTTTAAACATTTTGTTCGTGCTCCTATCCGTACTTCTATGGAAGGTGATTTCGAAACTGGAAATGTTCGCTACAAAGCTCGTGAGCGTTACAGCTTTGGTGTTTCAGATCCTCGTTGTGTTTTTGGTTCTCCAGGAGCATAACAACTCGAATTTAAAAATTCGAAATTTTAGAAAGGAGACCTTGCGTCTCCTTTCTTTTTTGTGTACTGTTTAGTTTCCTGACAACTGCATGGTGCGGTTGACATTTGCCACGACAGGAGATTAACATGGCAGTACATTTTACAGGACCAATTTTGTTCGCAGGAAAAGATTCACCTCGCAAATGGTTCGAAAACCTACCTATAGATAAAAACCCAGATTATGTTGTCACATTTGATGATTATACTGGTGTTGCTCTGGACTCAACGAACGACTGGACAGTCGTTAAAGATAGTGGAGCGTCAGCAGCAATAGCAGCAGACGTTGAGAGTGGAGTTCTTTTACTTAGCAGTACCGCTACTACTGATAATGACGGTGCATCTGTGCAAGGTAATGAAATATTTAAAGTTGCTACAGGTTCAAGCGGTAGAGATATCTGGTTTGAAACTAAGTGTAAAGTTTCTGACGCTGATCAAATGGACTTTTGCATTGGTATGACAGTGAATTTTGCAACAAATCCAGAGGCAATGTTAGCAGCAGCCGACAGAATTGTTTTTGAGTCTGACGATGGAGCAGCAACTTTACAAGTTATTACAGAAAAAGACGGTACAGAAACAGCAACGGCTTTATCTTCTACTTATGATCTTGCTGATGACACTTTTGTTACTTTAGGCTTTAAAGTTTCTGGCAAAAACAGAGACAGTGCAAAGGTTGAATTTTTTGTTGACAGAGTGTTAGTTGCTACACATACGACTAATATTCCTGATGATGAAAATTTAACAGTTGGAGCTATGGAACTTTCTGGTGATACTACTGGAACTAAAACAGCTTCTGTTGATTATTTATTTGCGGCTCAAGATAGATAGGAGCAATAAATGGTAACAGCAAAAAAGACTGTAACAAAGAAAACAGCTTCAAAGACTACTGTTAAAAAAAGCTCAAAGAAGGAACTTCCTCCCGTAGGAAGTTCCGAGCATAAAGCAATGGTTCTGCGAGGAGAAATCAAAGAATAGGAAGGAGGGTGTATGTCGGGATCAGATGTACAATCCACATTTATTGAGGCAGCAGCTTCTGATGATAATGGAATATCAACGGCGGCTACTTTGTCTGGAGCAGGTAATCTCACCATTAACGGTGCATTAGCAGATGGAGGTTCGGTTACTTTTGACCAGCCTCGTAATGTGATTATTACGTCTGCTGGTGACGATAGTGGTGACACATTCACTGTAACAGGAACGGATGAAACAGGTGCAGCTCAAACAGAAGCTATAACAGGAGCAGATACAGGAGTTGCAACAGGCTCTAAATATTTTGCTACTGTTACGCAAATTGCGGCTTCTGGTGCAAGTGCAGGTAATGTCGAAGCAGGTTCTGGTACAGCTATTGCTGCTCCTATATTTAAAGGTAGCTTAAGACTTCGTAATTTTTATGTAGTGAACACAGGCACAGCAGGTACAATTTCGTTTAACGAAGGCTCTGCAACAGGAACAAATATTATGAAGTTTAACACTGTAGCAAGTGCCAATACTAATGCTTACCCTGATATTGGAGGCGAAGGTTTGAGGTTTAATGGGGGAGGTTATGTTGTGTATACCCAAACTCATTTATCTTCTTTAACTGTATTTTATAACTAGGTGGGTCATGAAAACCGAAGAAGTATTGAAACTTTTAGAAAAACATGAACACCAGTGTAATGTTCGATACGACAGGATTGAAAAAGCACTCGACAGATTTGACACAAAACTCTGGGGCATTTTTATTATCATAATTGTAGCTTCGGGGTTAGAGCAGCTATTGTGAGGTTTTATGGCAAGCAGAAAACCGCCAAAAGGTAAAGCAAAAGTTAAAATTGTAAAAGGTAAATCTGGGCGTACAAGAAGAGTGGCGTATGGTCAAGCTGGTCAAGCAAAAGGTGGAGGTCCTAGAGTAAAACCAGGAACCTCCAAAGGTGATAGCTATTGTGCAAGATCTTTAGGTATCAAAAAACGGTTATCAAAGAAAAAACGAAATGATCCCAATACTCCTAATAACTTATCACGCAAGCGTTGGAAATGTCGTGGTGCAAAAAGCATGAGGGCTTAAAATGGCTAAAAAAGGTTTATACTATAATATTAATCAAAAACGTAAACGGATAGCAGCAGGTTCAGGTGAAAAAATGCGAAAACCAGGAGATAAAGGAGCTCCTACAAAACAAGATTTTATTGATTCTGCTAAAACAGCAAAATTATCTGGTGGTGGTTATGTTACCACTAAAGGTTGCGGAGTTATAGATTCAAATAGGAAAAAGAAAACTATGATAACGTAATGTCTTATTTAGTAAGTAACATACCGTATTTTAAATGTTGGGTTAGGAAAGAATTTACACACAATCATGAACAGTATCAAGGAGAATACTTACATTGTTTAGTTATAGCTGTGAATACAGTACCCGATAGATGTTTGAGTTTTCAAGTTGTGTTTACAGGGTGTGAAAGTGATATAGAAGAAACTGAAAATTTACATGGTGGAGCTATGTGGGCAAGATTACCAATTACTGCTTTAATTGCAGATACCCCGTTAAAGGAATGGCCTGAAAGAATGCCCGTACACCTTGCTCAACCTTGGGATTGCAGTTCGCACTATCATTCTGTAGTAAAATTTGATAGAGTAAGTTCTAGTCCGTGGTTATGTAAGATTGATGGTGAGTTTCATACTGGTCGGTATTTGTTCACTGTTGATTATACGGGTAACGAAATTGCAGATGACCCAGCCCAACACAAACAAAGTCATGTGTTGGAGTTGACAAATGCAGGTAAGTACACAGGGAATATTGTTGCATTACCAAACAATCGTGTAAGAGCAACAAGCCCTGCCCTCTGGGAGACAGGAACAGGTGCTCCCGATTTTAAACCAAGTCAGTGGATACATACAGCGGAATGTGATGATAGTTATATGGATCCCGACGTAACTTTTGATAATCTTTATTCGGAGGATTAAAATGAAAAGAAAGAAAATGATGGGTGGTGGAGCAGCCATGAAAAAGAAAAAAGGTTACGCTAAAGGCGGAGCTGTTATGAAAAAGAAAAAAGGCTACGCCAGAGGTGGAGCTGTTAGGAGAAAATAAATGGCAACCTCTGGTTCCAAAGATTTTCAGCCTGATGTTGCTGATTATATAGAAGAGGCTTTTGAGCGGTGCGGTTTTGAGGTGCGTACAGGTTACGATCTAAAAACAGCCAAGCGTTCTTTAAACTTGCTTTTTGCTGATTGGGCAAATCGTGGCTTGAATCGTTGGACAATTTCCCAGGATACACTTACGTTGGCAGACGGTATTGCTGATTATCCTCTAGGTACATTGACTATGACTGTAGGGGCTACTGCTTCATTTTCTGTGTCGGAAACTATTACAGGTGGCACAAGTGGAGCAACTGCATCTATCACAAGTAAACCTTCTGGTACAAGTTTGGCTATTACTGTACCATCTGGCACGTTCAGTTCTGGTGAAACTATAACTGGTGGCACAAGTGGAGCTACAACAACTGTGAGTAGTGCTGTATCATTTGAAAATATACAAGCAAGTATAGATATTCTTTCGGCGGTAGTTCGTACCGACGGGGGAACTTCTACACAATCTGATATGAGTATTTCTCGTGTTAGTCGAGACCAATACATAAACATACCAAGTAAACGCACAGAAGCAAGACCCACGCAGTTTTATGTTGATAGAACTATTACCCCTGTAATAAAACTCTGGCCTACTCCAAACAACAATACATACGAACTTGTGTTTGATAGGTTAATGAGAATGGACGACATAGACACCTATACAAATAATCCCGAAGTACCATTTAGATTTTATCCTTGTTTAACAGCAGGATTGGCATATTATATTTCAATGAAAAGAGCTCCAGATCGTATACAAGTTTTAAAAGCAGTTTACGAAGAAGAGTTTGAAAGAGCAGCCGCAGAAGATAGAGATAGAGCAAGTTTGAGTTTAACCCCTAGTAGAGATTATTATTCGTTTATATCATGACAAAATATTCATCAGGAAAATATGCAAAATTTATATCCGACCGTAGTGGTATGGAGTTTCCGTATACTGAAAGAGTTAGGGAATGGGACGGTACAGTTGTGCATATTTCTGAGTATGAAAGAAAACACCCACAATTAGAACCACCCCCTCCACCATACGAACCTCAATCTTTATACCAGCCAAGACCTGATAGAGAAGAACCTTTGCAAGTTCCTGTAGGGCAAGATTCTTTTCCTTTGTTTGAAAATTCTTCAACACAGTGCGTAGGGCAAGTTGGTGTTGTAGGAGTAACCACATCATGAGTTTTACATTTACAACTTTAAAATCAGCTATACAAGATTACACAGACAATGGTGAAACTACTTTTGTAAACAATCTTTCAGTTTTTATAACATCAGCCGAAGAACGTATTTTAAAAAATGTGCAGTTATCTTTGTTCCGCAAAAACGCATCAGGGTCGACAACAAATGCAAACAAGTATCTTGCTTTACCTTCTGATTTTTTAACTCCGTTTTCACTGAGTATATTGAGTTCTTCAGAACACGTTTTTCTTGATTTAAAAGATGTAAACTTTGTGCAGTCGTTTAACCCAAATCCTGCAACAACAGGTACACCACGTTACTACGCTATTTTTGACAACGACAATCTTATCTTAGGACCAACACCTGATGCTGCTTATACAGCAGAACTTCATTATTTTTATAGACCTACAAGTATAACCACAAGTGGTGATGGTACATCTTGGCTTGGCACAAATGCTCCTAATACATTACTCTATGGTAGTTTAGTAGAAGCCTACACGTTTATGAAAGGTGAACCAGATATACAACAGTTGTACGCACAAAGATTTGAAGAAGCAGTGTTAGCCCTGAAAAACTTTGGCGAGGCTAAAGAAGTTACTGACCAATACAGGTCAGGAATGATTGTGAGGCAAAAACAATGATGGAAGGTATATCAGCAAACGGGGCAACCAATTTTAATGTAAATGTTCTTACAACACAAAATAGAGGTATGACACCAGAAGAAATTGCAAAAATATGTGCGGATAAAATTGTTTCGGTGTCTCAAGATTCTCACCCTGTTATACGAGATCAAGCTATAGAATTTAAAGAAACAATAACAAAATTACTTACGTTTTATATGAAACAGGCTATAAAAAGTGATAGGACAACAATATATAATGAGCTGGTGAAAAATGGTCATAACGAACTAGCTGAGTTCATAAGGAGATTATAATGGCTTTTAGTGGAAATTTTATGTGTACGACTTTTAAAAAAGAACTTTTGTACGGAGTTCATGATTTTAAAGGTGACACTATGAAAATAGCATTGTATACAAACAGTGCTTCTTTTAATGCTTCAACTACAGCTTTTACAACATCAAACGAAGTAAGCGGAACAAATTATACCTCTGGTGGTAACACTCTTACAAAAGTAGATCCTACTGTTTCGGGTACAACTGCTTTAACAGATTTTAGTGATACAACGTGGAGTTCTTCAACAATCACAGCTAGGGGGGCTTTAATTTATAACAGTACTCCTAACACAACTTCTTTATCAGTTAGCAACCCAACGATTATTGTTTTAGATTTTGGTAGTGATAAAAGCTCAAGTAGTGGTGATTTTACGATTGTGTTCCCAGCAGCAGATGCAAGTAACGCTATTATAAGGATTGCATAATGACAGATGTAGTAGTTCCATTTGGAGGTTGGGGAAGAAGCACTTGGGGTAGTGGCACATGGGATAATGATAATTTTACAACAAAAGCAACAGGGAATGTAGGTTCAGTTACAATTTCTCTTGCCTCAGATGTATCGGTTACGGGATTAGCTGGTACAGGGAGTGTAGGTTCAGTTACGATAAACACTGAATCAAGTGTATCAGTTACAGGATTAGCAGCAACAGGAGCAGTTGGATCTGCAAGTACAAATGCTTGGGCAGAGGTTGTTCCCGACCAATCTCCAAGTTGGTCGGCAGTTTCACCAAGCCAAACACCTTCTTGGGAAGACATAGCAGCATAAGGATAAGACAATGGCAAGTACATATACAACGAACACTGGAATAGAAAAACCAGCCACAGGTGACCGATCAGGTACTTGGGGAACTATGACAAATACCAATATGGACTTGATTGACCAAGCCCTTGATGGATTTATTTCTATCACTGCGGCAGCAACGGGGTCTACAGGTTCTCCGAATACCCTTCCGATTACAGATGGGTCAGTATCAAATGGACGAAACCGAATCATTAAAATTGTTGATGGTGGTGATTTAGGCGGTACAGTTTACTATCAAATAACGCCAAATGATGCAGAAAGATATTTATGGATTGAAAACGGATTATCAGGTTCACGCTCAATCCTTCTTTTTCAAGGCACATACAATGCATCTAATGACATAGAAATACCAGCAGGTAAAACAAAACTTGTTCGCTCAGATGGAGCAGGTAGTGGGGCAGTAGTTGTTGAGTTAGCTCCTAACCTTGCAGTAACAGGCTCTTACCAAGTTGATAATATCCTTTTAGATGGCAACACAATTAGTTCAACAGATACTAACGGTAACATCAACATTACCCCTAATGGTAATGGTGATGTGAATCTTGGTGCTGACACTATAATGATTGGTGATGATGATACTGATGTTACGCTGACAACACAAGGTACAGGAGACCTTACTCTTAGTACAAACAGTGGCTCAAACTCAGGTACGATTGTTATAGCTGACGCAGCTAATAATGACATAACTTTAACACCGAACGGTACAGGAAATGTTAATGTTGTTGCAGATACGTTAGTTGTTGGTGATTCTAACGCAACAGCAACCGTTACTTCAAACGGTACAGGAGATTTAGTTCTTTCAACGAATGGAGGAACAGACAGTGGAACAATTACGATTACAGATGCTGCGAACAATGACATCTCTATTGCTCCGAATGGCACGGGTAATGTCAATCTACAAGCTGACAGTGTTGTGGCTGGTGATTCAAATGCTGATTTTACTCTTACTACTAATGGCACTGGGGATTTAATCCTTAACACAAACTCAGGCACAA
>Ga0209645_1000040_pt1 | contig 56348 bp, 80 predicted proteins | sample ETNvirenome_6_30_FD_184070 | JGI IMG/M metagenome (GOLD analysis project Ga0209645, IMG submission 184070) | Marine viral communities from the Pacific Ocean - ETNP_6_30 (SPAdes) (version 2) | ecosystem: Environmental > Aquatic > Marine > Oceanic | place: Pacific Ocean | collected 2013-06-19
AGGCTGATTTGTATATGCAGTACCCAAACTGGTTACTATACGAAGAAATACTAGATAAAGAAACCTGTGAAAGATGGATAGAAGCAGGTAAGTTAGTAGAGCCACAAGAGGCATCTACTTTTAACAAAGATGACAGTCATAGAAAAACACAAATCCGATGGCTACAAAACGAAGGTGTCTATCAGGAAATGCATGATACTTTTAAGAAAATTGCTTTAGATGCAAATCAATATTTCCAAACCACAATAACCTATTTGCCACCGTTGCAGTTTACAGAATATGCTGATGTCGGACATAAATACGATATGCACCACGATGTCAACTATAATAGACAAGATGGATTCCATAGAAAACTTAGTATTGTCGTACAACTAACTGACCCTAGCGAATATGAAGGTGGTATATTAACTTTCTCTCATACAGAAAATCCTGACCCCGAAGCATTAATCAAACAAGGCTCGATAATTGTTTTCTATTCTTACCTAGAACATGGCGTAAGTCCGATAACAAAAGGTTCAAGAACTAGTCTTGTTGGGTGGTTTGAAGGACCACGTTGGAGATAATTTAACTAACGTAAAAGACTAGTTAATATCATGAGCGAAAGCACTAGCGTAGCATATATTATTTCCTTAATAATAATTCTTGGTATGATAGGTCCTTCGTTCAATTTAGAGTCTTTAGAAAGAGACGGTGTTGTTACTTGTAACAATGTTACTGGTAAAGTTATAGAAAAAGAAGCACCCGTTACTATTGTAGTACAAGTAAATGATAGTGTGGGTAATTACGTAAAAACTTATGATGTGTTTGTAAGTCCTAAAGCCTTCGCTAATTATAGTATTGGTGATACTCATATAGAACCTATTTGTACAGTAACCGATTATGAATACTACAAAGAAATCATAGATATGTTGCTAGAAAGTGGTATTCTAGGAGAGTAACCTTTTAAGTAGGTTTTATGTATTGGTTGTATTATGGCTGCCGTGAGGAAGGGGAAGATTGTTTATAGTCCTCCTGAAAAATCATACACCAATGTAAACATTGAAGAAACACTTCATGGGTTCAAGTTGTATCGAGTAGGTGCGACTAGACCGTTTAGTGTCATTCCTTTCTCAGCCGTAAAACAAATAATATATGAGCGTGAATAAAATGACTAACAATACAACAGCCGAGACTTGCTTAAATGCATTGAATGAAACAGTAGACTGCATACCCCTAGAATCATCATCTTTACTTGGTGATATAGAGATAATCTTACTAGCGTTAGTAGGATTAGCGGGAATAGGAGTATGGCTTTACAAAAAGTTCTTAGTACTAAATGCTGACGGTAAAATAACTCTTGATGAGATTATTGATAACGTAGATGAGGTAAAAGAAAAACTTGTAGAAGCAAAAGCAGAATTAAAAACTCTAGACGAAACTCTTGAGTCCCGTAATGTTACTGAATTAAAGGCTATGCTAAAAGAAAAGGGACTTGCTGTTAGCGGTAAGAAATCAGACCTAATTGCTCGATTGAAGGCGAGTATGGATGAATGAAGATAGCGTTATTAGTATAAGATTAGATAATTTAGAAGAAACTGGAAAAAGACATGAAAGACTTATTGAACAACTAGTTCAGTCTAACATGGATATGAAAACAGGTCTTGCACAAGTGGCTACTGAATTAGAGGTTACTAATGGTCTTATTGCATCCTATATGTCAAACACTCAAAAGATTACATTGGCATTAATAGCAATAGTGGCAGGGGCTATGGGTCTATCAACGCAGATGTGATATTATGAATCAACAAGAATGGCATATATGGTGTAGAGACGTTACACAAAGATTAGCAAACCTTGAAAAGACACTAAAAGCGTATAACAAAATGCAGAAGCGTATGCTTTTTGTGATAATAACAGGAACGGTGTTAAGTAATGGTCTATTATTGTACTTCAAGTGATGTTGGTATGAGGCTTGGGCTAAACTCAGCCCAACGCACACAAGCAGCATCTAAGTTAACTCTTGCTATACGCAGGGCTACAATAGATATAGACCAAGTTTTTAGAGACTACGGTAGAAATGTACCTAGCAAATCTATAGCAGACACTACACTTAACGGTGCGGTAAGTGCGGGTGCTACTACTATTACTTTGACTAGTTCTGCTTCTTTTACTACAACAGGTAATGGAAACGTAGATGGTGATTCTTTTGCGTGGACAGGTAAAGACTCTGATAATTCTAACATACTAACGGGTGTTAGTGGTATTAGTGCAGACCACGCTACAGGCGTTACTGTTCAAGCGGGAGAGTTTGCTCACGTTCTTAGAGAAATATGTGCCGATATTGCAGCAGCCTACTATATGGAAGATGAGGGTACATTTCAAGAAAACTCTATGAGAGGTGGAGTGTTGAGAGAAAGAGGTACATTTAACCTAACTAGACTAGCCCACTTGGGTAGTGTAGATTAGGTGAGAACATGAAGGGATTTACAAAAGTACCTTATATGCATGCAGGGTTTCCTAAAATAGATGCGGTAGGTAGATTTAGACAAAATGTAGTAGAACAACTAGATACCCAACAAGAAGTACTCGACAAAGAAGTAAAAGATATGAAAAAATATCTTGGAAAACATAGTATAAGAACACCAACTAATAAATTAAAAACTAGTCGCAACACTAAAAGTCCTTTAACCTTTGATGCTTATTTAGATAAAAGCGGTTATGATAGTGCATTTCGTTTTATCAATAAAGAAATTAAAATGAAAATGGTCGAGGCTTTAGAGGCCGCATTAACTGATGCTAGTTTTAAGACTATTGACGAAGTTGTAAATATGCGTAGGGCATTCAAAGGTAAACATTCTTCCTCAGTAAGAGTAAAAAGAGATTTATATGATGTAATCGGTAATTCTTTATGGTGGGGTAGACAGGAAGGTCAACAAAAAAACCAATTTATCTCTTTTAATGCGGGTTCTTATGACGATTCTCAATCGTATAATGAAGTACCTACGGGCGTTACTGGTAGTAGGGGTGCTAATCTAACTGAGTTGACGGCAGAAGGTACAGGTAGTTTTAGAATAGACTCACACCCTCTAGGTGGAACAAAAAGATTAGTTAATCACTTAAAGAATGCAAGAGGTGGTTAATATGGGTATAGCAACAAAAACACAATATTGGAATAGTAGGATGACGGGTTCAGACCCTACTGCATTAACTGGTACATTTAATGATAGTTGGACTGCTGCCGGTAGTGGTTCAGCATCCGGTGGTGATTGGATAATTACTAACGGAACATATAGTATTACACCGGAAGCAGGTGGCTCTTACACCTTAGTTGCTGCTTTTGAATATACTACCGCACCTAGTACTAATACTGTTCTTATGACCTTAGATAATGGTACTCATAAAGTAGAGGTAAAATCAACAGGTAATAATACATCATTAAGTTTAGTAGGTGCTAGTACTGTTACTGTTAGTGATTTAGACATTAAAAAAGAAGAAGAGAAACCAGTTACTTTAATCTTAAGACTAACTTTAGAGGCAGGTGGGGCAGCAAAACTTTACACACACGAAATAGTTAACGACTTTACTGGCGCAGTTGCCTATTATAGCGTCACAGGAGCGTCTGGAAGCAGCGCATCGGTTAGTTGGGGTAATACTAGCGGCAGCGTAAAATGGTCGGCTGTATATTACTCTAAGTTCGGTGCATTTACACCCGAAGAATTACTAATATCTGACTTCGCGCAAGATACTTTGGCTAGAATGGGTCTTGGTATAGTACAGCAATTAAAAGATAGTACTAGGATGTATCTAAAAACACAAGTACCGGACTCATCAATAATATATGGTTATGATATATCTTCGCAAATGCTTAACAGAATACCTGTACCGAGCATACACGTTTTAATATCTGAGTTAAACTCGCCTAATTTTGAGTCATTAGGTGGTGCAAAAATAACACAAGAGTACGATGTTAGGGTATTTATTACTGTTAGGGGTACTAATTATGAAGATGCTTACCGAGCAGGACTTAATATTATGGGAGAAGTATTCGATGAATTATACACAAATACTGGGGTACAAGCCACAACAGACAGTATTATTTCATACGATGCTAAACTAGATTCAAAAATGGATGATGACGAGACTGTTTGTGTTCATGTATTAACCCTTACTTATATGAGAAGAATAGATATGAGACACCGATAATAATATTGATAAGGCAGTCAATCCCTCGACACACTATACTAGGGGCATTTATATGGTAGAGTTCTTAAATAGATATGTTGGAATGAAGAAAGAAGCGACGTATGGTACAGTAGCAACAGGTGCTATAACTACGTTTGAACACGGAGAAGTTGATGATGAATCATTTGCTACAAGAATGGATTTGTTGACAAGACAAGACATGAGTAGAGCAATTGTTAGTAAATCTGTAACAGGTACAGAATATTCAGAAGGTGGTTTTAGTATGGCTCTGCAAATTGATGATTTTACAGGAAATGTTTTAGCGGCATTTTTCCCTAATACAAGTTATTCAAGTCCAACACATACTTTTGAAGAACCAAGCACAAGTTCACACTCTTACAATTCATACACTTTTACAGTAGGTAGGGAAGATAGAGAGATAACTTACAAAGGAATGGTAGCAAACACATTATCGGTAACAGCAAACGTAGGAGAATACGTTATGATGAGTGCTGATTTCGTAGGCCAAAGAGAAGTAGTTAGAACGGTGGCTTCTAATTATTCTAGTGGTGCTACATCTTTAGTATTATCAGCAGGGCAAGGAGCAGGGCTGCACACATCGGGTACAGGTTTTGCAGACGGTAATGCTATTACTTGGTCTAACTTAAGCACAGACACATTAACAGTAGCAGACATAGGAACAGACGTAAGCGCAGGTTCAGTAGTGGAGATTAATCCACAAACAGTTACTTTCGCAGGAGACGCAGTTGACGCTCTTTACTTTGCTAACGGTTCAGTAAACTTTGACGATGGAACAGGCACAGCACCGGCAGCATCAGCAAGTGTTAAATCAGTTGATTTCCAAATAAACCTAAATCCCGATACAGATAACGCATACGCAATAGGAGACAGTACATACGGTAGCCAACCAAAAATGCAGCGAAGAGAAATCACAGGAACAGTTGAGTTTAACAAAGTTGTGTACTTAGACCAAACACTAGATGAGCCGGATTATTCAGCATTAGTTTCATCAGATGGATTAGATTATTCAGACGCAGCAGCAGACCCAACAATGGTACTAAAGTTTACCGATGAAGCGGGTACAAACCACATTACCTTTAACTTCTATCACATTAGATGGGAAACACCTACTGCTAACGTAAGCGGAAGAGATACAAATACAATGAGTGTTGGTTTCGTAGCACTATATGATGCAACAGGAAGTGGCGCAGATAAGGCTATGAATGTAACAATGCGTGGCTCTGATAAAACGTCTGCATACTAAGGTGATTAAATGAAAGATTTTATAGATTCATTAAATAGAGATATACCGGAACACATGATGGAAACACTTTTATCTATGACTGATAAAAGAAAGGTTATGAAGTATTGTAAACAATACCCAATGTTAAAAGTAAAACCTAAAGTTGTTAAAAAGGTAGAAGAAAAACCTAAACCTAAAGTTTCTTTACCCGTAAAAGAAAAGAAAGAAGAGTAATTCTTTATTAAAGGAATACGTCTTACAACAACTAGCGAGAGCGAGAGTGTGGTATTATGCCAGTAATGAAAAAAGAAATAGAGTTAGAAGATGGAACAAAGATTTGGGTTAGACAAGCATCCGGTATGGAAAAGTTGGCAGTAACTACTGCACAAGGTAAAGCGTTTAGAAAAATGCGCCACGCAGGTGAACCGGAAAATTGGACAGACGAACAAAACCAAGAGTTTACGGATTTAGTTGAGGAATATGGTGGTAGCGTTACCACACAAATGAAAGAGTGGATTCCTAATTGTATATTAGATGAAGGTATTGACATCAACACATTAACCTCAGACGAATTATTAACAATATTATACTTTGTAAGAGGGGATGAACAGGATGGCGCTATCCCTTTGTAGACTTTATTAGAGTAGCCCCCTCTCTATGTATGGCCTTTAAGGGGGTTTTACCCTCTGATTTATGGTTAAAATATAACGTAAAGGGCGGTAGGTATTTACTAGAATTAGATTTGTTAATAGCGGCAGAAATAAATGATAAAATATCAGATGTGTCAACCGAAGCAAGCAAGAAAAATGCTATGGGTGCTGTCGCTAGACGTGACCAAAGAAGGGAAAAACGCAAACTATTATCAAACAACAACGACCTACTTAATATATTGAGAGATAGCGGAGTGCCTGTTGAGGGCAAGAGTAGAGAGGATTAAAATGATAGAAAGTACATTTTTGCCTTATCTAACTACTATATTTCCAATAGTATGTGCTATTACTTTACTAGTTCTACGTGCCGGTGCGTCTAGGGTTTTCTTCGACATTGTGGGTACTTTCCAAGCAGATAGATTAATTCAAGATGCTAAAGCGTCAAAGGCAGTTTTTGAGGCTTTATACTTAGATACTTTTACGGGTATTCAAGAAGCAGGGCAAGAAGTAGGTGATATGTTTACTGATATGTTAGACGTTGTTATTCCTATAACAGAAGAAATAGAAGAAGCAAGAATACAATTGGAAAAGTTTTTAGATGCGCCCGCAAGTCAAATGGGAGAATTGGCCGATGATATTCAAGATATAGGTCTTGAGTTTGGTTTTGCTGCTGACGCTGCTATGGAAGCCGGCGCTAAAATGGCTCAATTGTCCGGTGTTTTAGGTACTGCTTCTTTACCTATTGGTACAGAAGTAGGTATGATGTTTGGTCTTATATCCGGTATGGAAACCGACGTAGCCATGCAAAGACTAATTAACTTACAACAACAGACTAAGTTTATGACAGAAAATATTACAGAAGAGATGAGCGAAAGAGAAAAAGCAAATCAAATACGTAGAGATTCTATACGGGTGTTAGACCAACTTAACACCGTCGAAAATAGGTCGGTTGCTACGATGGAGCAAATTACTTTCGTTATGAATCAATTCGCGTCACAGGCTGAGTTGACTAACGAAAGCATAGCAAGTATGGCTGCATTATCCGCTACACTTATTGAAGCAGGTGAAGAACAAGGTAAGGGTGGTCGTGCTTTGCGTATGATGTACGCTAGGCTTGGTGCTGATATTAACGGTTCAAGAAAAGCAGTTGAAGATTTAGGTATTGCTGTTGCTGATAACGAAGGAAACATGAGGGCGCTTTCAGATGTTCTTGTTGACCTAGCAGCCGCTTATCATACAATGTCCGGTGAAGAACAAACTGCTTTGGCTCAAACAGTAGCGGGTAACAGACATTATACTCGACTGATTAAATTATTAGAAAACGTAGATAGGGTAAAAGAACTAGAGTTTGAAGCAACAATCGCTATGTTCCCTGCTATGGATGAAATAGACAGAAGAAGGGACACAGAATTATTTAAGTTACAGAAAGCGCAATCAGAATACAAAAACTATACTGGGTTGATAGGTGAAGAGTTACTACCTGTTTTAACATCTGTAACTAAAAAACAAACTGAGTTTACAAAGTCTCTATTAAGTTTTATAGATACTCCTGTTATCGGAGATATGTTAAAAGGAACAATAGGACTTGTTAAAACAATGCAAGCGTTTGCCGGACCTGCTGCCACAATGTTATTATCTTTAGCAAATATAAACGTGGCTTTACAGACACAAGCCGCAATTTCTAGGGCTTTGAACGGAGAGCAAATTGCTAGATTAGATGGTGATGCCGCAACCGGCAAAGGTTTAATTAATGAAATTGCTTTACGAAAACAACTTAGTAGGCAACTACAAGTTGAGGAAATACTAAAAAAGAGAGCAAGACGTGACGAATTAAACGCTGGAAAACTAATAAATAAAACAATGGTTAAACAAGCAGAAGCGGCTTTAGAGAAAAATATTGGTAAACTAAGAGAAGAAAAAATAGAACACGATAAAATACGTGTTCTTCTTGGTATTAAAATTACTCAGTTTGACAGATTAAATGGTCAAAAGGAACGTACTGCCGCAGAAACAAGAAGGTTAAAAAAATTAGAAGGAGAGATAGTAACACTAAATAAACAAAACGTAACTTCCGAAAGAAGAAAACTTGAATTAAAAAGGGCGCAAGAACCTCTAGAAGCAAAAATATTTGCGTTTAAGGAAAAAGAAGCAAGAAGAAGTGCGTATTTTGCTGAGTTGGAAGTATTAAAAATTAAAAATAAGTCAAAAGAAATGTTAAATATGGTGGCCGCAGTAGGTTCAATAGGTACTCTCTTTATGATGCTTCCTGATAAAATGATACCATTTATTGATAAACAAGAGCAAATGAAATATGGTATGATGTTAAATGCTGCCGCTTTTGGTATGCAAACTATTGCTATGGTTAAAAACTCAATCGCTGCTGCGGCAAATGCGGCAAGCACAGTAGTTTTAACAAAGGCACAAATAGCCGAAGGAATTGCTTTAGGTTTTACTACTCAAGAAATTGCTGAACAGTCGGGGATGACTCTTGCTTTAGTAGAAGCACAAGTAGGCGCAACGGCCTCTACTACTGCTTTAACAGCAGCGCAAGCGAATTATGCTGCATCAATAGCCCCTACTGGCGTAATGGCAAGAATAGGTGCGTTTGCAGCAGCAATACCCAAACCCGTACAAATTATGTTAGCAGTAGGGGCTATTGCACTTCTAGCAAAAGGTTTTAGCAAACTTAAAAAAAGTACAAAGGATGCAGAGAAATCATTATCAGATTTTAATAAAGTTTCACTAGATACTGAAATGGTAATGGAGTTTGTAAAAGATAATGATTTAGATATAAATGAAGCATTAAAAGAAAGGACTAGGATTTATGAAACAATAAAGGATTCAGAAGATGAGATTTTACAATCAAAGGCTGAGGGCTTATTAATAGAAATGAAAGCATTAGAAAATGCAAGAAGAATTAAAGCCTTTAGTGATGAAAGTTTTGATATGACTGTGGCGAAAGATTTGTTTGCGCTACAAAAACAAGAACAAGATTTGTTGAAGGGAGGAAGAGGATTGCCGACAAGTTTAGGCGACCTTAATGAACGAATTGCTATGTCTCTTGGTTTTAGTGGTAAAGGTTTAGGTGGACCAATTGAACAAACAAGAAAAGAAATAGAGAAGTTTAAGAATGAATATGTAGATTTGGCGGCATTTATAGATTTGCATAAAATTACCACTTTTGAAGAATTAGAAGTAACTGCTGAAACTTTTGGTACAACTATTAGAGAGTTAATGAATAAAGAAGAAGAAGCAGTTATGAATCTAACTACTTCATACTCACTATTAAGTAGTGAAGTTGAGGGCTTTGCTAATACTAGGGAAGAAATGTTCTATGGGTTTGATAGAAATAATTTGACAGGAGACTTGGTTAGACAGGTTACACAACAAGGGGTTGAAACATTAATTACTAATACGGAATTAATAATGACAAATAATTTTAATGGTATAACCGACGTACAAAATATAGTAGATACTATAATTGATGAATTAGAGAGTAGAGGGATAGCGCAGGGTTCGGTGTGAGTGAATGGTAAGAAGTGTAACAAAAAAATATCAGATATGGCTTGCGGGTTTTTATGATGATTTTAACGGTGCGAGAGCAATACCGGATTACTTACAACTACCTTCTGATACATCATACTCAGTAACACTAAGTCATTTTGGAAATCCTATGAATGGCGAGGCTTCTCTTAATCCTCGCTATCGTTGGTCTATTGTAGAAAGGGAATTAAAGACTAACCACGACGATACACTTTTGGGTACAAACGATGTAAATAGATATTTACGTAACAACGGGGTGTTTGAGTGGTTAAGTAGAGATTCTAAAAGAAATAGTTATGACGAATGGGAAGGTAGGGTACAACTACAATACCCCGATGGACACGTTGCTAACAGATACAGATTTGGTGGTAGTACATCCGAAGGAGACGTAGGGTATCAGAGATTTGTTAATGGACACAATACTGCTGCTTCTTACATAGTACCTGTTGGTGCAAACGACGCAACATTTGGTAGAGCAGACATGAAAAGATTTGACGCTACAAACTATGCAGCAGAAAACGCAGGGTTTATTTCTACCACAGGAGATTTTGTACAAAGAGCGCACCTTACAGGTTCTTGGATGGGAGAAAAAATAACCCAAACCACATCCGAATACAATACTGTTGATGGAGATAATAACCACACAACTTCCCCGTCTAAAGTATTTGCCGAAGTCACTTCTCCCGCAAAAAAACCCTTTTTATGTGTTCAGACCGTAAGAAAGACCCACGATTCTTCTAGTATTATACCTGCAATTATTTACGATGGACACTTAAACTCAAGATTAGAAAGAGATACTTTTACCGCAAGAATAGCACTAAGAAGTTTTATCGCAAAAGGTTCAACTGATTGGACTAAAGTAGGAATACAATTTGAAATAGGTTTTGCTGCTACACAAGCGGGATTATTAAACGATACGGGTTACACAGGTACACCTGAAATAGATTACATCTTAAAATTAAATGATACTAACGAACCACAGTACGATACTTTGGGATTACTATATGATGGTAGTACGGCGCAAAGTTATACTAACGATAACACTTGGTTAGACATTGACTTTGTTATGAAATATGCAACAGGTAAATATGATGTTTACTTAAACGGTACTAGAATAGAAACCGACCTTGCTTTGGCTAGTGGTACTAGTGTAACACCTGCAAATCTATATGGCTTTCAAATAACTACCAACACAAGACAAGGTTTAGCCGCTAATCAAGGTTATGTTTCTTATCTTATGCTAGATAGAGTAGGTATGGTTAGGTGTCTTACTGACGACATTACTACTACTGACGAAGTGCAAATTAAATCTCTAAGAAATAATAGGGGTGTAAACTCAGTAAGTACTTGTAACGTAGTTATAACTGATGATGCGGATAGGACAAACGGTAATACTGGGTTACTCGCAACAGATTATGTAGAAAACTTAAAAGATTTATTTGTTACTGATTCTCCTTTAGATTGGGAATTATTAGTGTTTAGTGATACGAATAGTAGGATAGATAGACCTGTATGGAGAGGTACAGTTAATAGTTTTAAGATAAATCAAAATAAAAGAACTAGGGAAATACAATTTAGTGCTAACGATGGATTGAGATTTTTAGACAATCAAGTGCCACTTTGGGAAATAGGGCAGGAAGGATTAAATGATAACTTAGGTAAAACACCTTATTGGTTGTATGATGCACAGGGTTTTAAGGAAATAATGAACTTAGGTGCAACAAAATTAAAATTAACAGGTAGTGATGTTGGGTTTGAAAGAGATAGTAGTTATTTAGAAACGTCAACACAAAGAATGCAAAGTAATTCCGGTTTACCTATACAAATGTATAACAATGAAAATCCTATATACGGACCAAATGACATAGAAAATTATTATGAGGGTGTGGGTATAATAGGTTTTCAAAAAGATACTTCGGGTAATACCTTGGTATATATGAATGATGATTCGCATACTATAACTACTTCTTCAACAGTAAGTATATTAGGAACAAAACATAATGCTACTAATATAAGTCCTACCGCAGTCTCAGTAGACAAACTAACTTTAACTTTTGCTTCCGGTGATTTGCCTTTTTCTGCGGAAACAGCAAAAATAATATACATAGGAAAATATGAGCCACCTACTGAATTAGACCACACGAATTGGCAAATAAGTAATACTTTAACTGATGTTTATAGAAACTCCACGTATTTTCCCGCTTGGTATAAACACTTAACTCCTAAAAGTGGCCCTTGGTATATGAATGTGTTTTTCGATGCAGACCCTAGTTTAGAAGTTGGTGATTATTTTTACATTAATCAAGAGGCTATGGATAACTCAACAGCACTTAACTCAGCATATACAGGTAGGCTCAAAGTTAAAAGTGTTAGAAAAATACAAAGTATTTATACTAATTACTTTACACAACCCGAAAAAGGCGGTACTTACGGGGCTTACATTACCTCACCTACATATATATGGGCGGTACAAACATTTACTCCATACCCTTCATCTTTAACAGAACATGGTGTTTACACGCCCGAAACTACATTAGATGGCGCACTTTCTTCCGGTGCATCTAGTATCACATTAACTGATGCTTCTAATTTTGGCACTTCGGGAACAGGAATAATAATAATACCTACTTATTTTAATAACATACCTACTAACCTAGATACATGGGGAACTGTAGATGTAGATTATGATGTATTTACTTGGACAGGAAAAAGCAGTAACACTTTAACTGGTGTTAGTGGGGTAGGTGTTTCTCATTTAGATAATGCAGTTGTTTTCCAACATTTTCCTAAACCGGCAGATGATTTATTAGTTAATAATGAAAGATTTCAATGGTCTAAAGATACTTCCGCAACAGTAATTGGTACATTTACTGATACAACAGAACCCATAAAACACAGGGTTATACAGGCTAGGTGGATGAGAGATTTACCTTTATCCTTATGGTTTAAGTATCAATTTGGTATAGTAAAAAAAGACCCTGTTAACAATACTATTACAGGTACGGCAAATCAATATGGTTTAATACATCAAGGGGCAGACCAAACCCTAAACTCAAGTACGACTAGTATAAGAGTAACACAAACTACATACGATTCAGCCCCAGTTAGCGGTGTTGCTGAATTATGGAAAGCACCAACTACACCTTTGATAACGGCATCTGATAATGTTTATCAAGAAAAGTTTATTTATACCGGAAAACAAACTACTGGGGGTATTTATTATTTGACAGGTGTTAAGTATATTACAGGTAGTTATACTACATCAGATGCAAGCAGTTCTCCACCATATTACTACTTAAAGTTCCAAGACCATAAAGATGATTACAAACACATTTGGTTACTTTGGGCTGACATGAGAAATAACGGACAGGCAAACGCAGACGGTGAGTTAAGAAAAGAAAGTTTTGGTTTGCAGTACCCACTAAGAGATAATTATGAATTACAAATGTATTTTGCAGACCAATTTGATGAAAATGGTAACGTAGATAAGTTTGGTAGCCTTAACATAGGAGAAGATATACATATATGGAATATGGATGCCACTAATGACCCTATTACAAATGGTCCATTTTCTAAACCCGCAGATTATTCTTCCGGTGTTGTAGTTACTAGTCTAGCAGATGCAAGCGGTAAATTAAAAATACTAACTTCTGACACAGGTACAGTAGCCGTAGGAGATTACATACACCTAACAGGTAGTCTTAATCACGATGGGATGCATAGGGTTGCTACAGGCGGATTGAGTAGTAATACTCATTTTATCACCGAAACTACATATGTTAGTACTACCTTAAATGCAGGTGGTGGGAAATATTATACCACAACAGGTAGCGATAAGGATTTATCGGTGTACCAAGATTGGGAGGACAAAGGCGGCTCTTTCTTAGTTATAGATGCTTCGCCTTTCTTTAACCTTAATACTAATGCTAACGGTAGTAAGACGGGGCAGACTTCCGGTGGAAGAACAGACCTAACTGATTACGTACAAGAAAGAGAGGGTTTCCCTGCACTAATAGATAATTATTGGGCGGAAGCATTACCTTCTTATCAAACCACAGGTGATATAACATTAGAACATCCGGCACAGTATAGGCTACTTTCTGATGCTTCATTAGCAAGTGATAATTTACAAAATGGCTACAAAGGATTACCTATTGATGACCCTAGTAAGTTTGATGATAGCGGGGTAGGAAAAATAATAGAAAGACTAGAAAATACTGATACAGCCGACCCCGAATATTTATTTTTATGGCATAGCAAACTAGATACAAAATACACTTCTACAGGTGGTTCACAAATCCAAACTGCGATAGATGGGGGGGCTAACACCCAAGTTCAATACGGTGTAGGTAATACGTTTGTATCTAGTGGATTAAAAGAAGGTATGTTAATTAATAATATAAGAAGCGGTACTGTTACCCCACAATACATAATTGAAGTTGTATCTGATTTAATCTTAAAGGTAAGTGGCGTTTGGCAAGGAGGCGATACTTTTGAAGTGCCACCACAATTAGGGAAAGTGTATATAGCACCGTCTGATGACATAACGGTTACTGCTGCTGATGATTTAACTTCTTTAGAGCAACAAGTTAGAGATTCATTTGCGGCAACAGCCCAAACTTGGGATGATTACGGCTTAACTGGTCTTAGTATAGAAGAGGGGAAGGAAATTGAAGTTCACTCCACAGTTCATTCAGCATTTATGCTTAGATTATTAATGCACCTAAAAGGTAATATTAAAAATAAAAATAGTGGTACTTTTTGGGAAAGCGATAAGTTTAGAACACTATGGAATGCTGCAATTATGGACACTTGGTTGCCACCAACAACAGTTAGAAACATTTACGATATTAATAATATACCTATTACTTCTAAGATGAGTACCTATAACTCTACTACTAGTAGCGATAGTTACGGTTCGGTAGTTGACAGTAGAGGTAGTACATTTTTAAGTACAATTAAAAAAATACACAACAATAGTGGTATAGGTACAGAAAATAACCTTAATACTACTTTTTCTTATCTAGTAGGTAAAGATAATAGGTTTGAGTTTAGACCTAAATACAATAGTAATATATCTTTTACTAGAAATAATATAACTATGAATAATATGGCTGCAAACATTTCTTCACAAGTTACTAATGTTCGTGTGTATTATAACAACGGACAAAGTTTTGTGGATTATCCGGCCACAAACCTTACAGACACTACTAGGTGGAAGATATTACAATTCCCTAAAGTAACACAAAGTTTTGAGGCAACAGTTTTGGCTAAAAAAGAATATGACAACTATAAAAAATCTCCCTTAAAAATAAATGTAAGTCCAATTTTAGATGGAAATTACAAAATGATAGAAACAGGTAGGCATGGTTACATAGCAGATTCTTATGTTGCTTTAGAAGGTACAGATGATGATTACACTAAAGTGTGTAACTGGACTAGATTAGGTACAGGTGGTGCGTTGTTTAATGGTATGGTAAACGCATTAGACGGAAACATGAAAACATCTACTAATTTGTATGCAAGGTATGGTGTAAGTAAAGACGCTACGACAAGTGGCGATATTTCTTGGAATGACAACTATTATTGGTATGGTAGTGGTTCAGTATCTAATGCTGTACAAATAGTGCATATACCTAACAACACCCCACTTGTTAGCGATAATCATTCACATCCTATGCGTATATGGGTAGATTTGAAAAGCGGTCAATCAGGAACAGATATAGACAATGCTGAGTTTACTATACACGTAGCAGATTATTCCTTTTCCGGTGAAACTAGAACAGCGACAAGTCAAAGTGCAGCAAGCGTAAATGTAAAACATAGTGGTTTTTATGAGTTGGCTTTACCTTCGACATATAGTGATACAAGCGTAGGTAACATGGTAGTTAGTTTTAACGCAGAATATTGTAGGGCTTTATTACGTCATAGATGTGGCGACCCAACAGACGCTAATATCTTAGCACAAGTAGCAACAAACACTAACACAATATTCCCTCTAGGTATGAGAGAATACAGCGAAATGGGTGGATTTAAGACTACTAGAGCAGAATGGTATGCACCTAAGATTCTAATAACAAAAGACTTGTCTTACACCCCCGCTACTTATGTAACAATGACTGATGCAGGATTAGGTATGGCTACGGCAGAAACTATGGTTATACAAAGAGTTGAGTGGTCTATTAGTGCGGGAAGAACAGAAGATGTAAAATTAACATTAGAAAGAAATGAATCAATTGGCGCTCAAGGTATTATTGCTAGATTATACGCACAGAATAATGATGATTTACAAGTAGGGCAAGATTTAGGACAACAATCGGGAACAGGAAGTGTATTAGACGGTAATAACGAAGATGTAACAATACCCAATAATCCTAGCAACGAAGCATTAGACGATGACACTCAAAAGAAACAAAATGGTACGGAAGATGGTAATGCAGAAGCGACGGATAGTTTTTCTAGGGGTAAAAGAAGTCCTGCATTAAGTAGGGGTAGTAGAATGAGTCTACAAAACGATTTCTTATCTGCTAATAGTAAGTTTTCTATATTAGGCCAAGAGAGAATACCAATTACACCTTCTAACATGAGAAGTATAGAAGGTATGGATGTTGAAATAACCCCTATATCGGGTAGTGCTGTTGTAACATCAGAAGGATATATTTTTGCTAGTAAGGGATTACAAGATACTGATGATTCTTCTATAACTAATCAAGAAGTATCTATTGAAACGTCATTCGTAGTACCTAGTGATATAATGAATAATATCTTATCTATACAAGCGTCATTAAGCAACGGTGGTATCTATAATGATAATAGCGTTGTGGTGTTATACATAACAGCAACTTGTTTAGAGACAAACACTAGTGTTGAACACACAGTAAGGGTGGGTGGTGGTATAGAAAAGAAAACTATATCTCTAATGCCTACTACTATATTAAATGGTTTAGATACTGTTGGTAATAATATTAAGATAACAATAACTAGAAAACCAAATGTAGGTAATGATAAATCCACATCATCATTAGTACTACATAATTTAGAAGTAAATATGAGACGAGCCGCAGCCAATACCAAATCTAACTCTAGTCAATTTTCTACTATCACTTAAGTGGTACATCGTCTAGATTATTTCTAAGGGCTAGTATATCTTGCGCTCTTTGTCTGCCTACACCTTTGACAGCCATAACTGCTTTTTGTGTAGTCCTAAGTCTTAGTAGTTTAGGTATGCTACCAAACTCTTCTAACAAATCCTTAGCCATAGTAGGTGTTACTCCTTTTACAGAAGATAAGATTTGGATTCTTGGGTCTAAATCGCTCTTTTTTATGGCTTTTTGTGTATCAGAATCGTGTCTAGAAAAAGCCATTCCTAGTTGGGTATGATTTACTACTAACCATTCAATAAACTCTTCCATTGTAGCCAGTTCCATATACTTAATTTTAGGGAATCTTTGATGAAATGTCATCTTGAATTGCGTATTTACTTTTTTCATTCTAGCCATTTCCATAGCAGTTTGTTTTGCTGTCGGCCTACCCCCATGAACATAGGGTTTTAATTTTGTACCGTACACTACTAAGACTGGGTTTTCGTAGTTGTCTTGTAAATCTCTTAACTGAGATACGATAGTTCTATTCCTACCAATACCAAGAATAGAACGGTATAAATCATTAATCTCTTTGGCTTCAACGCCCCAATCTCCCATAGCATAATCAGCACTCACCATTCTACATACTTTTACGTTATTTTCACCCATACGCATTAACAACTTATTAACTACTTTAGGGTTTTCTCTATCATCTACTAGTAACATCTTACCATCCTAATGTATGGTAGACTTCTCCCTCTAATATAATGATATGTGAATTACAACTTCTGCAATACTTTTCTCTTTCTGTTTTTAGTGTCCAATCGTGCTTACATAAGTTGCAGCATTCCATTTCTTTTTCCGTTAAATTAATTAAGTTCATCATTTTTATTCTCTCCTTGTACCGTCATCTCTCCAACAAGAACCTTTACATCCTACGTTAGTAGATAGCCAAGAACAAGACGGTGGTTGTTCGTGGTCTATGATAGAAAATAATTGCATCCTAGACATACTAGGTTTGAAGTCTCTCCACTTTAGTTTTTCGATAAAAGCAACTGCTTCGTCTACTATCTTTCTTTTGTCAGTCATAGACAAAGTTTTTGGGTCAGCAAAGAGTCTAAGATTTTCTACTAAATGATACCCTAAAGCCAACCTAACAGGGTGTTTAGGGTTTTCGTGAGTCATAGCAGAAGCGATACATGGTGGTACGGGTATTTGACCGGAAGAAGTGATTTCTCCGTGAAATACATTAGTGTTTAGTTCTTTAGGTATTGGGTTGTTAGCAATCCATTTTACTATATCAAAATCACTATCTACAACTTTACCTCTAAATGGGTCATGTATATTGTAATCTTTGTTGGGTGTAGTAGGAATATCATAATTTAGTGGGTCTTTTACAAAATCTTCGGTAGGTATATTGACTGCCCATCTACCTCTCTTCGTGTTGTAGGTGTTTGGTATTCTAGTAAGTTTTTGTGGGTGTCCTACACCATCTAATGTAGGTAAATCCTTAGCCACACTTCTTTCGTACCTATCTATGTGTTTAGCGATACTAGTACCGATTACAGGCCGCTTAAACATTTGGTGTACATGAAAACCCCTACCTGTAAATACAGTTCTTATATCACCGTCTAGTCGAGATATGAGCGTAGCAACGTCATTCTTTACATCATCCATAGAGCCACCTTCTTCAATGTCAAAATCCCACCATGCTCTATCCATAATAACACTCTCTACATCGTATTTCCAAGGTCTTGTCGGGTCTTTTCTTTGGAACGCATAGAGGGAAGTGTAACAGGATGCTTTTCCGTTTACCTTATCTATGTATTCATCAAAACTTTTACGGGAAAAACATTGTGAACGGCGAAGCCCAATCTCTCTAGGGAATAATAACATATATCATTCCACCGCAAAAGTATAAGTTGCGCCACACGAACAGGCTAATAACGTCATCAATTCCGGTTTGTGTCCTTCTTGTCCAGTTATTCTCCAAACTTCTTCTTCGCCTTCCCAAGCATCCATTTCTCCACAAGATTGACATATTATTTCCGGTTTATTCATCTGTATTCCACTCCTTAATGCCGTTCAATTCTGCCTCACAATCTAGTGAAAAATCACACCACATTGGGCAGAAATAATCATTCCAATTCATAGGCCATTGTTGGGAAGTAAGAGACTCAATAGTGTCATATAATGATTCCTCAAATATTTTATACGACCTTTCTCTAAATGGCTCTAAAAGAGCGAAACCTTTCTCCGCACCAATCCACATAGTTTTACCTCTCTTATTACCTTCCAATAATAATTTATCTTCTACGTCATATTCGTAATCGGGACTAATGTATAAGAAGTGAGAGACTTCATCATAATCTAATTTTCTAAGTAATCTTGTATAGTAAACTAATTCTTTACGGGTTCTACTTAATTTAGACATAGACATATTACCCGTCTTTAATTCTACTAAAATCAACTGTTTTGTATCGGGATGTCTAAGCACTCCATCTATCAAACCAACCCATACAACGGGCTGTCCGTTTAACTCTTCATAAACTTGATGCTTTACTTCTGCCTCTACAACCTCAAAGCCGCCCATATCATAGGCTATTTGATGCAATAGAAGGTTTAATGAATCAACTCCGTCATCGTCTGCTACGCCTTCTTCTGCTGCCGCTTCCATCAGCACGTCAGCACCGTCTAATAAACCTCTCTCCATAACATTATGTATGGCGACACCACGAATCATTTCTTCTGTACGCGGTGGGGTAGGTATATCAGCAACATAGCGCCAATAATATTGTCTAGGACACATATTGTAAGTCATAAAGGATGACTTACTTACTCTTAAGGAAGAATTATTACTTGGTATATATGATGATTCTTTTATTTGTTCTTCACTCGCTTTCATCGGAAACAACTCCGTTATCCCAATCCTCAAAAGAAGTTTGGCTCTTACCGAACAAATCCGAACCACACATAGGACACATATCTTCTACTGGTATATTAGGTAATAATGGCCTCATAATTTCTTCGCCACAAGAATGACAAGAAACTCTATCCATTTTATCTATATCAATCAACAAGTTATACATCATACTTTGTAATTTTACTATATCTATACTCATATGTTGTATTATATTGACAGTCTCTCGCATAAACATCTGCACATCATCATCTTTCATATTTATCTCACCTTATTACTACTATTATAAAGTTTTATACCCAACCCATGTTTGCCAAACCATTTCTAGCATTTTCTATCGGTTGCGTACTCCACCCTGCCAAATCAAAGTATGGCTTTATTTTTTTTATGACAAATCTATCTACCATAACCTTACTACCTATGGTTTCTATTCCCTCTACATCCTTTGGATTGTCAAATGCTATATACTTACCATTTTCATTTAAGGTAACTAAAAAGAATGAGCCTTTTCTATATCCTTTTCCTAGATACTCGTTAGCCCATGCCGCACCTGCTGATGAGCCGGACAGTACTTTATACTGGCTTATATCTCTCTCTAATTTACCCTTCATACATAGGTCTATTGGGTCTGTTTCTCCCTTGATTACTGAATCTACCATAGCAGACAGTCTATCGGTTACAGCAGACTCTTGTTCATTAGTTAATATTCCGGTAATAGTATCTAACATAGCCGCCTTCATAACAGGTGGCATTCTACTTTGTTTCATCTCAATACCTTTAACGTAAATATTCGGTTCGTGATACTCACCATCAGTCCAAGTAACCATACCTGTGTATCTATTCTTAGCCACCATTATTATGCGAGAACACCACTTCTCAAACTCAGTAACAATAGGTTTCATTCTTTCATTAATTAACTCTAATTTTTGTAGACCCTCTTCCGGTGTAGGTATGACGCAGAATACAGAATCAGTATGTCCATAAATAACGTCAAACCCTACCCTTTTAGCCTCATCCATAAGTTGTCCTAGAGTCTGCCTAGACGTGTATGTAATAGCAGCCGCTATTTCGGGGTGATACATACCAAACTTAGCATCTCCCGCTACACCATACATAGAAGCAACAAGAGTCTTGGCTGCAAACTGCATACAATCCCACTTCTTTTTCTCATCACCTTCGGTCATAATCATCTTCATCTTAAACTCACTCCTAAAGCCAGTCATCAATTCCATTTGTCTTACTAGTAATCCTTGTTCTCCCTGTGTGAACTTAGAGCCATTACCACAATCTACACCGTTCTCATCTAGCGTGTCCCAACTGATGTTATATTTAGCAGCATTGGAATGATACATGGCTCTTATATCTAAGATACCTACGTTATCATATACACCTGCCTCTACCTTTAGAATCTCAGCACCCTCATAATCTACTTTAGCGAATTGAGGTTGCGAAGGTATTTTTCTATCAAACTGTTTATCTCTTAAAACTAAGTTAGTAAACATCTTAGTGATAAAGGGCGTACTTTTTATCTCACATTGTACGATATGTTGTAGGGCTGTATAGTAATCCAATGCGTTTACTGCATCGTCTAACTTAGGTAGTAACCTAACGTCTTGTCTACAATAATGTATGTACAAATCCCTATCTTCATACCAAGATTCGTCGTGTCCTTTTTCTAACTCAACTTTCTTTTCCCCTAATATTTCTTCCGCTACGTCGTTTAGTTTGTAAGAAGGTAGTTTTCCATTCTTCATCTCCCATAGTTTAGAAACAGCAAGCATCAAGTCTATACAGTTTCTACCCACTATTGGCTGTTCCCAGTCTCCATACTCATACCTTAATCTCCTAAGAGGGGAGAGAGCATAAGAAGGTAGACCACAGGCTCTAGTACGCTCGACTATCTGCTTTATGTCAGCACCTACTACATACCACCCCGTAATAATATCGGGGTCGCAGTTCTTTAGTATTCTCATAAAATGTATAAGCATGGAACGCTCACTAGGGAATCCCATAGCGGGTGTTTCGTACTTGTATTCTCCCAACTCAGAATACGGTACTCCTTCACCATCTTTCAAGTCTCTATCAGAAAGTGTCTTTTCGACAAACCATACATATTCTTTTCCGGTAAAATTATCATAGGCTACAATTACTCTCATGTGTCCTGTCGTTGGCGACCATTCACAATCAAGATACCATGTTCTATGTTTATAGTTAGGTATAGGTTCGTTACCATCGTTAATATAATCACACAGCACTTTATTTGTGTAGGGTATGTTTGCCTCCCATGTAGAACCTACATAAGACATTTGCCTTACATCGTGTGGTGTAGCACAGTATACTTTAGTCAGAGACTCGCCATACAATCCAGTATAACCTGCCTCAGTTCTTACTGCCTCTGCAACATATGGTACGTTAGCATCTTCTATGTAACAGTAAGGCCAGTAACCACTAATAGTTTTCTCGTATCTTTTACCATTACTATCTCTAGCCCTTATGAGAACATTTCTACCATTGGTTTTTTCTACAATCATTCCACATCATGCCTAAACATTTTAAGGTCATTACAATGCTCGCATTCATATATTTCAGCATTTTCTATATGTTCTACAAAAACCCAAGAGAAAGTAGCCCCGCATCTTTCGCAGTTAGGCCAACGCTGTGTGTAATTAACCATATCAATCCAACCTTCTAGCCCCTCTACTACGGGTATCAATGTTATGGCGACGTAGCCAGTTATTGATGCACATTGGTGTTACTCCACATTCAATAGCAATAGTTTGCATATTCTTATTGTGTTTTACATACTGTGCGTGTAGCCACTCATAATCTCTATACAGAGGTTGTGAGTCAGTAGGTATGATAGTAATAGTAACCTCGTACCCGTCAATCATTCTTTTGTTTTTCCCTAATTCTAATCCTGTCATTTCTATGTCCATTCAATCACCCCAAGTTACCTGCTTGGAAAATAAAGTCGCCATCACCCAATGTAATTAGCATTCTAATACCCTGTCCTTCGGGTACAAAGTTAAAAAAGTGTATATCAGCCGTTCCTGTCAACTCTTTGAAAACATACTCTAAGCCGCCATTGTAGTCGGCTTCAAATATATCTTGTGGTTTTGGGTCAATCTGTGAGATAGTTTTACCTTTAAGTTGTTTTCCAACCTCTACACATAAACCATTTTCGTCAGAAATTATTCTGTATTTGTTATATCTTTGATTATTCATATTGTCGCATCTAAACGCTTCGTATAAGGTAGTGGTATCAATACCCTCCCAAGATGCAAACGGCTTTCTTTTAGCACCACTATTGAGCATATATGTTGTATCAGTCAAGTCTATCTTCGTAGCCAACCTAACAGATTTCGCTTCCCACTCTGCTACATTAGAAGATGTGTGAGGAAATGCTAGAGCCTTATCAGAAGAAGTCATAGTAGTTTGTTTGTTAGATGATTTTAAGATAATTTTATCTTCTCCAATATCCAACCTAATAACACCACCATGATATTTCAACGCACCTAAGAATGCCTCTATATCAGATATAGCAAAGTCTCCTTCACCGGAACAAGGTATAGACAACAAAGTCAATGAAGTAAGGCCATCTTTGACAAGAGAGCAAGCAGTAAGTCTACCACTTGCTGCTCTCATCATTAAAGAATGAACCTGTGGTGTTACTTTTCCCGAAACATTTTGTTTTCTTTGGGACAAGGTAAGTAACCACGTTAAAGACGTGCCATCAACGGTAATCATATAATCACTCCATAAACGGTAGACCTAACCACTCTACGTTACCATTGGAAACTTTTAGAATGTCGTGCTTTGTACCCACCATTTCTATGTTGTTACCTTTCATTTCTTCTATGGTAGCACGTACAACCCATTCACCTTCGTTGAGTGTTCTATCACCCTCAACACCGGAAGCAGGGTCAGCCTTCTTCATGTATCGGTTTAGGAAAACTTGTTGTGAGAACTTACGCATAGTACCCTTTTCCCATTCCGGTCTAAAACCAACAGTCATTAGTACCTTTTTACCTGTACCGTCATCCATATATTGTTGTACTGCCTTGAGATGGAAAGTAAAGTAAACTTTAGCCACGTTAAGACTGTGTAATCTAGTCAGAACATTTCTGTAAAGCCTGTTTCTCTCTCGCCATTCTTTTTGGTTAAAAGTACCATCTTCTGTTTCAATGACACCACGACTTAGTAATGATGCTCTCATAGCGTGTTCACACCATTTCAAGAATGTAGAACCACCATCAAAGATGACACCACCTACTGAGTCGGGGTCATTCTTAACTTTCTCAGCAAGTATATTAACATACCAAGATGTCTTGTCAAGTAGAGCCTTGTAATCTACGTTGTTATCCGCATCAAAGATAGAATCGTCAGTCTCGTCATGTAATGGTAACACAACTATATTAGTTGCGTTAGGAAATACATGGTCTACGGTAGACTTTGCAGAGTTATCTATGTCAAAAATATAGATTGTTTTACCTGCTGCTATTTCTTTAGTTAGGCAAGAGAGAGCCAAACCTGTTTTAGCCGTGTTTTCATGACCTACAAAGGCCGCACGATGTGTTATGGCCTGTATAGTATTGTTCTCAAACAGATTCTTGTAATAAGATTCATCGAATCTATTTACAGGTTCAGCAGTCTTTGGTGTAGTCGTAGGTTTTGCTTGTGTTCCCCATGCGCTCATATATATTCCTCTGATGTATTAGGGTTATAAACTTTCAGTTAATATCGCTGCATCAGTCATAAGAAGTAATGCTGCCACGCTAACCGCAGATTCTAAACTGTTAATTGTAACCTGTACAGGGTCAATAACTCCATCATTAAATGCGTTTCTAACCTCAGTAGTTTTACCACAAATATATTGTTTGTACGTATGTATAGGTATCTCGCCCGTATTATTACCTGCATTCTGTATTATTGCAGTTATAGGTGCTAATAATCCAAGATTAAATAACTTCTTAATATGGTAATCAACATCTTCGGGGTGTTGTGACAATTTCATTCTAGCAAAGTATAGTGCTGAACCACCACCTGCGACCACGCCACTATCCATAGCCAAACGACAGGCGTTTACTGCATCATCTACACGTTCCTTTCTTTCTAGTTGTTCGACTTCTGATTTACCACCGACATATATTTTAGATATGCCGTTAGTCAATCTTGATATACGATTGTTATAGTATTGTTGCATCCAATCATTAGTTGCTTCATCTTCATAACAGGCCAAAGAATCTAAGTGTTCGTTTAATTCATCGGACGGCTCTCCACTCGATGTTATAATAGTAGTCAAAGCAGAAGATTGTATTTTCTCACAAGAGCCAACATCAAATGACGTTAGTTTCGTGATAGATTCTCCTAGAGAAGTCTTAAACAAATTACTCTTAGTAACTAATGCTATATCTTCTAACCATGCTTGTTGTTCTTCCGGCATACCCGAAGGTTTGACTAACAACGCACTTATTTTACCTTGTGCTATGTTGACTAAAAGATTCTGTAACGCTTGATGATTAAAGTCAGCACAGAATATAGCAATAGGTTTGTTGTCTTTGACTGCTAACTCTAAAGCAGGTATCAAAGCATTGAATGTCTCTATCCTTTCAGTAGTAACTACAACCATAGGGTTATCTAAGATGCATCTAGCCTTCGGACTGTTAATCATAATGTTGTGTGCGTAACCCGCTAAAACTTCTAATCCTTGCACATCTTCCGTGTATGTTTCATAAGTAGGACTTTTTTCTATCGTAATAGTACCCTTACTGCCTGTCTTATTGATAACTTCTGCTATCATTTTACCTAATTCGGGGTCATTGTTAGCAGCAATAGTAGCCACATCTTCGATAGAAAAGTCATCGGTCTTGATGTCATTAAGATAATCTATTGTCTCTTCTAAGTAATAACCCAAAGCATCTCTTATAACAATAGGACTAACGCCCTGTTCTATTAAGGAAAGAGAACCATTACACAAAGCCTGTGCTATCAATGTAGCAGTAGTAGTACCATCACCCGATTTTTCCTGTGCTTCTGATGCGACCTCTTTAAGAAGGTCTATACCCATTTGTACATAGGGGTCTTTATCATTGATAGCCCTAGCAACAGTAACACCGTCGTTGAGAATGACAGGCATACCCGCAGGGTTTTGTATGATAACTGTTCTAGCATTTACACCTAGAGTACCTTTGACTGCGTTAGCAACCTTGTTTACACCTTTGAGTAATTTGACCTTAGCATCCATTCCTGTTAATATTGTTTCCATAAAAATACCTCACAAAAAGTCCGGTTCTTCACCGTAGTATTCTTCTCCACCTATATAGTAAGGCACTTCTTCACCATCAAATGCTAATATAGCACTATGGTGTAGACACACTCTACCATCATCTAGAGTCATTTCTATACTATCGCCATTGAATAGTACGGTGTCTCCGACCCCTATTGCTAGGGGTACTAGAGAACCAATACTATCTACGACATATTCTTTTGCGGTAATAAGACCTGTGGTACTTATTGTCTCAGCCATCTTTAGGATAACGTATTCTCCTACAGCCTTCATTGTTCCCACCCATCGTTTTCAACGACAGGCTCTACCATTTGAGGAATAGCGTCGAAAGCATACCAACCATTGACTGATAGCCTATCTTCACCTTCTCTACTTCTCCAAGCCCCACCTAGTAGTAGCATCTTTGTTCCTACTGCAAAGTCAATTTCTTCATCACAATATACATCAACTGTACCTGCCATAGAAGTAATATCTGTATCAGCACATACTAGGATGTAACCGCCATTGTCTCTTGGGTCTATGTGTATTACCTCAGTAATAACAGCACAGTTTCTATCCCACCAACCTTCTTGACCGTTGAAGGTATCGTAGTAAGTACCTAAACCTGCGAGGTTAGGTAGAAGATTTTCATTACCAATCAAATCACCAATAATATCAGTAGGTGAACCACTAAACAGATTAGCCAAAGAAGCATCAGTAGTTGGTACTGAGACATCAGCATTTAGGTAACATCTATCATTATTACCACCCTTCATAGGAATAGTTAACGGAGTAAATGTAGGGAACTGCCTATCAGCAGCAGCACCATTACCACTTACTTTAAGTATTTTTAAGGAATCATTAGTTCCTTGTTTACGGCCATAGAACAATGATGTTCTTTCTCTCTCATCTTGAGGGCGAGCCGCACCGTATTTGAAGTTAGCATCACCGGATGGGAATGTCGGGTTGTTTTTATCCCACACTACATAGAAATGTGTGTTACCATCTAGTCTCATTGTGTGTTTTGGTAGAGAAGATACGTCAGACTCAGTACCAATACCGAACATTTCTGCCGCAAGTCTTGTGTATGTACCGTCATTGTTATCTTCAAAGACAACAACTGCCCCACTATCAATCAGTACTTGACGTACATCATCAGTAGCAGTCATAAGTTGATTCTTCATCTTATTGTATAGGATTTTACCCCATTCTTTAGGGCGTGGTACAGAGATAAACATACCTTCGTAGACATCCGAGCCTGTTCTTTTTAGTCTAGCAGTTTCAGAAGAGATTTGGCGACCTGCGACTCTTAGTGCAAGTACGGCACAATCTTCATCAGAGCGACCTGCATTTTTCCATGCAGCCCCCTGCTCTACAAGGACTGTATCAGCCCTCTCTTGCACCATCTCCGGTGCGACGTTCAATGTTTTAGCAATATTTTCAAGCATCTGATTTGACATCTTTAATACCTCAGTTATTTTATCGTGTCCATTAATACGGTTATAAAGAATGCGGTTGCATTAGCATTCTTAAGAAATTACCCTTAACAATATCTTCGTCAACACCGCTAATTAAATCTCTTTCGGCTGTTATAGCCGCATCAATGACTGTCATTTTGCCTTCGCTACTAGCGTCGGACTCTATTGCGTAATCAAATACGCTTCTTATGGTCTGCCTTACATCGTTCTTACCAAAGAACTTGACGGCATTCTTGAAATCTTTCTCTCTGAAACATAGAGTCAATAGAAACTTACTATCAAACTCTTTTACCGTTAAACTATGTACGAATGCTTTTCCTTTCTCTTCACCTAAAGAATCGTAAGCCTGTAAAGCATTGATAGCATTTCTCAAATCACCACTATGTGCTTCACAAATCATACGAAGATGTGCCTCTGTTATAATCACATTTTCGGCTACAACAATCTGTTGTAGTCTCTTGTACATTTCATTTATCTCTATCGGCCTAAACTCTAATGTCCTACATCTTGAACGTAAGTAAGGACTTACTTTTTCGATATTATTACAAGTAAGAATAAAGTAACCCTGTGCATTCTCTATCACACCTTTCAAAGCCCCCTGTGCTTCCGGTGTCAATTGGTCTGCTTCGTCTAACAAGATGTATTGATTATAGTTACCGGAACGTGTCAAGGGTAACAACTCTTCTTCTACAAATGCTATACCTCTAGTATTCTTGGAAGAAGCATTGAATATATGTAAGGGGAAGCCCCTTTCGTTGGCGATAACGTGAGCATAAGTAGTTTTACCGACACCTGCTTCCTTACTGTGCAATAGAAGGTGTTGGTCTAAATTAGAGAAATTGTTGTTAGCGACCATTTCATCGAATGTAGTAGGTCTGTATTTAGTAGCCCATGTTACCATGAGAAAAACTGTGTTGTATTAGGGTTATAAACATTATCTGTTTAATGACTCTAACAGGAATGCGTTGGCTGCATCGAACAAATGTAGAATCTCACCATGACTACTTCTACCCATCATCTCACCGTGAAACTTCTCAGTATCTAGTGCTATAACCATACCCATCATTATACCCTTTAGATATTCGGGTGTCAATCTTTCTGCAATCACGTCATCCATTTCCTCATCTTCATCGGGGTCTGTAAAGTAATCTAATACTGTTCTGATAAAATTACTTTCGGAAATGTGGGCGGGAGAGAGTAAATACGATAGGTCGTAATTATGGTGGGTATGATACATGGCTGACAGAATGCTACTAATATCCTCTCGCATCATCTCCCCCATGTATATCTACCTCATTAGTGTGTTATGAATTATTCCTAACACAATGTAGACAAACCTTTGAATCCGGTGGAAAAACCCTTATCCTTCCACACGTACATTGTTCGGCTTGTCTCCTTTGTGTTGGTGTCATCACGGTAGGAGTACGGCTATAAACTATATCCTCTTCTGCCTTAATTAAGTCTCTATTTATGTCATAAATAAGATGGCTAGCCTTTAGACCGACAGCATTCTCTACTTTCTCAGAGCCGACAGCAACAATCTGAGGATTCTTAGATAAAAGAGCCGATAAACTATGGGGTGAAGGTACTGCCCTAACATTCTTATCACTAGACAGCCTTTGTGCAACTGCTTCTTTAGTCATAGCCCCATGTTTCCATAGGATGTCTACGATAAGCCGACGAACCCGTCGGTTGTTTGCACTCATGTATAAATGTTATCACTATGGTTCTTATTAATGGTTTCCCATATCCGACCAAAAAACACTATTTGCTAGGTAATTGGTTGCGTCAACCTCAGAATCTTCCGTTTTGTAATTTGATTTATTTTTATCTTCAAAACATTCGATACCTGTTACATCTAGACCTATTACATCTTTAATAAAAAGATGAAAAAAATAAAAAAGAATGAAAAATACTACTATCTCTAAACCCATTCCTCACTCACCTTCTTACGTTTACGTAAGTGGTTGGCTACGGTTATAGAGTTGTCCTTTATATACTCCCAATGTTCATCATCATGTTCAAAAATGTCCGGTCTTTCTTTTTCCTTAGTTTTCTTTTTAGGCCAATTGACTCTCATATTTTTAGGTTTAATCTTGTAAGTCAGTAAAGCCCTAGAATACTTTTCCGGTAATACTTTGTATGTTTTCGCTAGACTACGCCACACTTCTATGTCTACATCGTTTTGTTTTAAGAAAGCAATAACTAATGGTAAAGGTGTGTCTTGCATAACCTTGCTCACTCTTTTTCTATCGCTCCATGTGAGTAAAGATTTGATAGAGCCGAAGTAATTATCCTTAGATTTTATGAGCAACTTATCGTCAACTACTACTAAATCTTCTATCTTCTTAGTTACTCTAGGTGCTTTTTCGGTAACAATAACTAATCTGTTTTGTATGACAGGACTCCATTGTTCAACTTCTTTTACCCCAAACTTATCCGTATGCAATATGTAAGTGATATTAGCATTCGTGGGAGCAGTATCTAGTTTACCATACATAACAAGATAATCTCCTGTCATAAATGGCGTAGCGTCTTTTGTAAAAATTATCATTGTTGTACCCCGTTTCAATTTTTTTAGTCAATTTTTCTGTATTCGTCTTTATAAAGATTAACAAATGGGTCATTACCATATATGTAATTGTTTACTCTATCCATTTGTGTTGGAGATAGCCCCCATACATCACCTATCACATTCTTGGCTACTTTGTATTCGGCATGATACCACACTATACCATGACTAGTTATGTAGGCACTAATACCATCTTCGGCCATAGCCTCGATAAGATTAGGTATTTCTTTTTTCTCTAAAGTACGATTAATCATCATGCGTGTAGGTTTGTTACGCCACTTCTTACTCATGTCATCAACGCTCCAAACATTACTAGATTTACTATTGTACTAACAATAAACCCTATCATATACTTTTGTCTTAAGTTTACTTCTTTCTGCCACGCATTGTAAAACCAACTTGTAGTAGTTACAACATCTTTATCTTGTATTACTCTTTCTCCGTAAACTAACTTACCCCATATATCTTTCATTCTTTAATCACCTCCTTATATTCTACATCTATAACAGGTGCGGATAAAGCATTAAGTTTCTTTTCCACACTATCTAACAATAAGTGGTCGTGTCCTAGAACATCCACTAATATTCTACTAACATCGGACATTTGCATTTGGGCTAAAAGTAACTGAGAATCTACACCAATTTCTTTCTTCAACTGTCCAACTAGTTTTAAGGAAGTATTAGCCTGTCCTATCAATCTTGCCGCATCTGCTACGAACTCACTAGTAATGCCACCTTCTGCTTCTTTTCTTATCTCTAATTCATCTAGATAAGATTGAATCCTCTTCACTATATCTTCTGCCGCATCTAGGGTGTTGATAGACTGAGAACGTGCCTCTTCTACGTGTTTAGCCTCTGATGGGTCATATTCCATATGGTAGTCCATATGATGCATGACTGTACCATCCGGCCAATTATATTTACCTTCAAGATACGCAGGTGAAGAATCTCCTGTATGTACATCTAATTCCATTTCCTTTCTGTTTTTATGTTGACAGAAATCACAATCGCCTTCTAGTACCCAACGTAATACTTCTATCGCAAAAGCATCTTGTTCGTTATGTAATCTCATTTCTATTTCTCTTTTACTTTTCATCTTTATCCCTCTGTGACGGTCTTGTCGGTCTTGATTTATTTTCTACTGATTGGTCTGTATAGTCATAAGACGGGTCGCAATCAAAATACTCTTCATAGTCTTGTAACTGACAAGAGTATGTTCTAGGTTTAGTATCGTATTTTTTTATGATAGGGTGTCTATTCATCCTACTTTCTAATGCTCTTAGAGATATTGACCTAGCACTTAATCTATACAATTTACCGCTTTTGTATGTCATATGTTCGTAACATTCAGCAGCAGTACGTGGAGTACTTTTACCTAAAAGATACCTAGCAGCACATTTCATAGAATCGTTTTGTTTACTCATTGTTCTTTTACTTAATCTTCCCTTCAATTCTCTATGCATTTTTACGTACCCCCCAATCAATATTTTCTACACTTTCACTAACATTACCGAACCGACAAATAACACCCTTTCGACCACGCCTTTTTACAGCAGGTTCATGTTCGGTGTACCATGTCTGAGACTCAAGATTTTCTATCAACCATCTCTTTGCCGACTGATAATCTCCGTTAGTAATCATTCTAGAAATCTCCTTCAACAATTGACTCTTAGGTATATCCTTCATCCAAAATGCCGACCTTATCAAGTCTAGGTCTGCATCCATTACTGTCCTTCTCATGTTTAGTGATTGATTTAGTATTTCCCTTAAAGTATCATCAAGCCTAATAATCAATGGTTCTCCACCACGATATTCCGGCTGCATCATAGCATATCCAATACACATTCTACGGAATAAATCTGCCTCAAAAGAACGTACATCGGGTCTATCTATCCACTCCATAATATCATCCTCGAATAATATTCCTGTCGGTGGATTAGCGACTGCCGTTTCTATCCTGTGCCTAATCCATGCACGAATCTCCATGTTAAGATTAGCCAATTCTGCCCTCTCTTCTGTCTGCATATTTGCTTGACGATGCTGTGCTATTTTATAGGCTCTTTCTTTCTCCGGTGTCATCTCTATATCTATGATAAAGAAACGTCTATCAAGACCACTATCTAACTCAAATCTAGCAGGTTGTGTACCTGCCCATATAGAGTATCTAGTTGTGTAATTGACCCAACCATTTCTCATAGCCTTTTGTACTCTACCATTATCTAGTGAGGTAAGCAACTGATTCTTCATGTCTAGGCTGTGGTCTTTTTTAGATGCATCAGACATAGAAGAAAACTCTTCAAAGCCTAAGAAGCCGCCACACATTTCTCTAGCGATTGGTCGCCCTGCTATGTTACCTTCTTCATCTACCGAGCCAAACATACCCGCCTCAGTAATAGAGTTAGCACCCATCATTGTCCTAACACCTTGCCCTAAATCTTGATTACTATTGTATAGTAGTCCTGTACCCTCGGCTAAGAACATAAGAATCAATACAGATTTACCCGAACCTTTTTGTCCTCTCATCAATATGTGAATACGTGTATCGGGCAACTGAGACATAGGGGTATAGAATGGCATATTGTCATGTCTAAGAGGACAGTTTTCTATAACGAAATCACCATCCTCTTCATTTACTAATGGACTATCGGGGTCAAAATCACAACGGCTACATTTATTTAAGGTATTAAAAAGATGACCACCTACACTACATAGAAAGATAGGTATTTTATCTTCTACATCTACGAAGTAATTTCTACGTGCAAACTCTATTGTCTTTTCAAAGACATTAAACCTCCTTATTTGTGTACTCATTTACTCACCTGCTGTATGTCCTTCTATATCTAATAGTGCCTCTTCAACCTGTAACATATAGTTAGGGTCAATATTGAGGAAGTGTGTCTCGGATAAAAACTTTACTAATGCATCTACGGATTTAGTATTGACAAAAGTACTTTTTGTATTACTACAAACTATTAGGTAATTACCTTTATTTTTATCGGAAAAGTTTTCAAAGACTTCAGAAAACATCCACGATGGCGGAGGCATTATCAATTGCCTGTTAGTAGATTCTCCACTATTCACGAAAAATGCTTTTTCTGTTTTTCTACCGTAATCATAAACTAACACATCATCATCGGGTATTTGTAACATATCTTCATACAGATATTCTTGCATGATATTTGTAGTAAGGTATGACATCTCATCTACTCCTAGTTTATTTAACGCTAAAACTATATCTCTCATCACAGGATAGTTATACAACCACGCCTTAGTTTTATCTTGGCTGACAACATAAGTATGAGACATACGAAGAATGAAATATCTTCTACCTACATTGTTGTATAATTCATACATTCTCCATTCGGGAAAACTTGGGTTAGGTACACTATTCATTGGCTCTACATTATGTAGTTTGGAAAATATCTTACATACAGGTTTTTCTTCACCTACTAATCCACTACACGCCACGAAAGACGCAAAGCCTTGTTCTCCTTGAAAATACACTAATAGAGACGTAGGCTCTACTGTTACATTTTTTAACCATACTAAATCTGTATCGCCCATTTGTTGTACTATTTTTTCACTCATCATTGTTCATCCTCTCCTGTACTACATCTCTCAAGAACTTGGGAAATCTATGTAGTTGTTTTTTCGATAAAATTACTTTATCTACTACTGTCTCGATAGGTCTTACATCCCATACTGATATAATATTATTAGCCGAAGTATATTGGTGTGGTATGTCACCCATCTTTTCAAAAAGTATGCTTCTACTCAATACTGCTGCCGCCCTTATACAAGAAATGGTATCTTTAGCCTTCATACCTCTCTTATTCATTCTATCATTATACCAATCAGTTATTTCTCTTGTATTTTTTTGTCCGTGTTCGCTGACATACTTGTAGACCTCAGTTTGAAATCTCTTGTTCAACGCCCCACTTCTCTTACTAGTCCTGTTACTCATATTTTTTCCACTCCTGTATTACGGTTTTAATTATTTTCTTTTGTTATGTTGTCTACAAAAATAATAAAACGCTGTACTGAAAGCCTATTATTTATTTTTTTTATTTCTTCTATAATGTTTTAGAGACTAACCTAATACCATACATACTATTGAAGAAATTAAAAAATTAAAAAATAATAGAGCAGTAACACGTTTTATTTTTTTTGTACACCTCCTAATTATTGAAAAATTAATAAATAATTCTCATATTCTAGTCTATTTCTATCTGCAAAATCTATACTATTTGCTCTTGCTTTTGTAAATGGTTGTTCGGGTAGTTCTTTTACGTTAATATTATCCATAGCATCTAAATGTTTTTCTACCTCATCATGGAATATCTCTAGTGGTACTAGATGTGTCCAAAATGATAGCATAGAAGTACGTAGAGGCTGAATAAACCCATCACCTAACTCATATCTACCGACAATGTAAGTACGCTGTGTAGCACACACTATTTCTATCGTTTTTTTACCGTTAATATAAACAAGTGTGGGGTACATTTTACCATCTATCTTACTCATTCTCATGTATGAATCCCAATCGGGAGGTTTGTGCATGATATAAGCAGGTAATTGCTCGTATAATTCCACAAGATATTTACTTTTACTATCCCATGCTCCATCATCAATGCCATGTATAACACCGGAAGTAACCCACACACCAAAAAATGTATCGGGATAATCTTGTATGAATGATGATACTAAATCGTAGAAATCTATTTCGCCATCTATGGATAAAGAGAGCCAATGATTACAATCTAAAAATGATACTTCATTATCCATAGACATAATAAATCTTGAGAAAATACTTGTATCAAGTATAGCAAAATCTTTATCAAGATATTTATCCCTTAAAAGTATTGTAGGTTTTTTGTAGAATGATTTACCCTTTCTACTTCCCTCACTTACTCTAGTATAGGGCATTGCCTCTACTAATTCTAAGTGTTTTACTTTTATGATAAAATAATCATTCTTCTGACTCATACTGCATCCTCTCAACATGAACAGCATTTGCCTTACTCATAAGACTTCTAAACTCATCAGTTACTTTCTTTGGTGTCTTTTTACCCCACGAACCTATACTCATGTACTTACGCATATCACTAATCAAAATACGATACTCTTGAATCCTATCATCATCAGTCATATTTTCTCTTCTAAGTTTTTCAGCCTCTTCTGCTGCTTTCTTTTCCGCTAAAACTTCGCTGTACTTTCTCATCTATTACGCCTCTCTTTTAATGTGTATCTCTCTTCCAAAATGCGTTCTATCTCCCATATCGCTCTATTACTTTTAGACCATTCTCCATCATCGAATACATCCGTTTCTCTATACAGTTTGTATAGTGCATCCTTAGCATTTTCTAATTCAGTCAATGCCTCTTCTATCCACCATCTAATATCATTCTCTTCTTCACTCATATTTCTGCCCCCTCATCATCGTAAATATATGTGTTCACTCTGTATGATGTACAACCTGCTGTGTGTCTACTACCCATGAATACCGTGTGTCCATTTTTGATAACTTTAACATTCTTCATTCCTTTTAAGATATTACTAACTGCTTTAGCATTACTTACTTTTCTCATATTAATACTATGATATATTTCTTCTGCTGTCATTGGCTCGCCTTTTTCTCGCAAAGTATCGCTAATCGCCTGTCTAGTTCTCGCGTGTCTCTTCATATTACTCCGACTCCGTTTCATCACTTAAAGGGTTCGCTTCATCGAGATAAAGATATAATTCACCACCAATGTTGACACTATGGAAATGTAATACGTCAATAATTTTTTGTGTGTATATTACACCATCCATCAATTCTTCTTTGAGATGTTGTAGCCATTGAAGTAAAGATAGGTCATCCCTATCCATTGTAGTACCGTATTTGGCCTCGCCTTTTTTAGCACGTTCTCTAATCTCAGCAATTACTTTTTCCTCAATACTACTCATCAGAACCAACCTCCACATTTACCACAAATACTTGGGTACATAGGTTTTTTACCATTACTTTTACCGCAAATACATTCATTCTCAACATTCATTATTCTTCACCATTCCATTCTTTTAAAGCATTCATTATATCTATAATGTCATCACCATTAAGCGGCTCTTGATAATTTACATACCATATATACTTGCATATATCTGCTAATTCATCGTCTGCAAATCTCATTGTTCATCACCTTCCGTTGGTAGTATCATATTGATTATGTCTCGACCATTAGGTACTGTATGCACCTCTTCATGTGGCGACTCTATTAGATAGAGATTTGCTATTGTATTTACATCCCAATCTAGTATGTTAAAAATAGTACCGGACTTTAGATGTACATCTAAAGAACCATAAGTCTCTCTTTCGACTATTGCCGCAATCTCTCTTCTGTCAATTTTTACTTTTCCGGTAGTACAAACTAATGTATCTGACCAATATTCTCTTTTTAATTCACTCATGGTACATCTCTCCAAAGCGTTTCGCGACCTACAAGGTTATGCCAATTACCTTTTTTATCTTGTACCATAATACCACTAGGCCACTTTGTATCTAAGTTATCGTAGGCATCAGATACACACGATGTTACATCTTTTTCTATCATACTACCATCATCTAATTCTACATATAATCTTCCGTATTTAACCCACCATTGTTTTACTTTACTTTCGGCAAATGGGTTTGTATCATCATCTTCAAATACCTCTTCCAAATCTATACAACAATGTCCTTCATATGTTAATTCTATCTGTCTTATATCTTGATTATAAATTGCTTTTTCCTCAATACTACTCATCTAAACCAACTCCCATTCAAAACCACAATCTATGTCCACATAATCATGTGGGTTTTCTCTTACATAATCCATGTAATCTTCAATACTTTGGTGCATCAAATCATCAATCTCAATCTCTATTTCTTCTTCAATTTCTACTTTTACTTTTACCTTTATTGTTTCAACCATTCTTCTTCAACTCCTCTGTTTGCCTTACGGACTTTGTATTTCATATTGTATCTATATTGTCTTGCTTTATTCTGTGCTTTACTCGGCATTCTTATTCACCTCTAATCTATCCGACGTGTCCTCGGTATATATACTTTCTGCTTTACACTTCTCGTATGCTTCTCTAAGAACTCTTGGAAAATGTTTTGGGTCGGTCTGCATATGAGTTAATGACGCTAATTTTCTTGCTACCTCATCAACATCTCTAATATTATATTTGTAAATCTTACTCTTGTTAGGGTATCTACCGAAACTTTCTTTTTCCCTAAAGAAAAGTCTGTTTTTAGATAACTTTTGAGCCAATTCTTTGTTGCTACAAAGACCTGTTTTTTTTACGCTTAAATCATGTTTCATATATGCCTCAATCAAATCTTTGGTAGACTGCATTCCATTTTTCTGTATGTAATCATAACAGAAATCTAGCATTTTTACTCTTGCTCTCCTACTACCCATTTATTCTTCCCACCCTAAATGTAAATCGTCTAGCATATTCTCAAGACATATGGTATGTTGTTGTGTTTGGCTACATGTGTAGCATCGTATGGTAACAAGTACATCTTCACTATCATTGATAACCTCAAAGTCATCAATGTAGACATTATCGTGTAAACATACTTTATTGTATATCCATCTTCTATTCATTCTTCATCATCCTCACTTACTTTTACGGGTAATGTACCTTCATACAGAATACCATTTACCTTTATCTTAACATACAATTTATATCCACTAATTCCCGCACCTTGAAGATGATAATCTAATATCTTAGTTTCTGTATCTCTCCATCTTCTATTCATTCTTCCTCATCCTCACTTAATATACCTCTAGATTCACTTCGCCAATCAATATTTTTACCGCGTACTCTCTTATCTCCACATACCGTTAATGTAGGTAAATGATTTACTCTGAAAGCCCTGCTATCATCTATACCTAAGTTAATTTTATCCTTAAAGAATAAATTAATACAACTTATATTACCGTCAGAATCCATTACATGAATCTTCAATAAATGCGGTAATTTTTCATTGGCTGCTGCTATTCTTATTTCCTTAATGCCGTGTGCATTCAAGTCCACTCCGTTCATGTTTGTCGCTCCTGTTCTTTACTTATAGTCTTATGGGTGTAGCATTCTCCTTTTTTTGTGGGGGAGGTACGGCTTTTTGTGAAAAAGGAGGAAAAAACAGCCGCCCTCCCGCCTTGAGTTTTATTTAAGAAAAAACTACTCATAGGAATACCCCTACAAATATACATATTATTGATAATACTATTAAGGTAATAGTTTGTGTGAAATCTTCGTCCATCATTCCTCTTCATCTCCTAATTGTGTTGTTGTATACCAATCAACCCATTCTAAATGTTCTGTAACTGTATCATCATCTATACAGGCTATACAACAACAATCATAATCATGACTTGTTACATTTAACATTACAATAACATTACCATTTTGGTCTACTCCTTCTGACCAAACATTTTTATTTTTTAGGTCAAAGATTTCTTCATATGGATTATTACTTTTACCATAAATAAAACCTTGATTGTAAAACATATCCGGCATCTTCATTCTTCATCATCTCCTATTGGTGGGTCGAGAATTAACTCTATTGAGTTTTCTCCATCATAAACAATACCAACTACTTTACTATCGGAAATGTTTTCGACTCTTTCTATTGCTTGTTTTAATTGTGGACATCTAACATAATATCCGCTACTTCTTGCGGCATTTACTTTTACGTCAATAAAAACTCTCTCTTCAACTATACCATTACAATTCCACTCTTCTTCTTCTCCAATCATATTATTCTAACCCCACATATTTGTAACTTTGCCACCAATGAGGTACACTACGGCCATCCCATCGAGCAAACTCTTTACTATGATAATAACGCCTGTAAGCGGCTACTGCTGCCTCGGCATCAGCATGATAAATAATCTCTTCACCGTCTACATTTTCCGGTCTATACTCATCGGGCATAGCAAGAGCGAAATATGTAAGGTCGCCTTCGGGAATTAGTTTTCCCATAAAATAAAGATGGCGAATACCTGCTTCACAAAAATGTATTTTGTTATACTTGTTTGTATATTCTTTACATATCTCTAGGGCATGTCTTACAGTCCAAATATAGTTGGCTCTACTATCACCTACCCATCGAGTACAAGGATGATTATGGTAGCCACCTTTGAGGGGTGTACCTTTTTTAGTAAGTGGCATCATGTCGGGCGTTGCACCGTGTCTAATGACACTACTACCTAGCATTTGTAACATCTCTACACACATCTTAGGTAGATGTTTATTGCAGTAATCTCTTGCTGCTAATTCGGGGTTTTCGTTTAGTACAAATATGTTCATGTTACTCCGACCCCGCCTTTACTATTAACCTTTTCTCTTGTCGAATCTCTTCTAATTCTTCTAACATTTTTCTAGTATGTAGTAAAAATGTATTCCACGTATTTTCATCATGAATACTACTTTTACCTAAAACATAACTATAATAATTATCAGAAATTATTTTATCTTTTAATTGTCCCCAAAATAATATATCATCTATAGTTTCTTTTTCCTTAATAATACTCATTCAATCACCTCTACAAAATCATTCAATATTGTCACTATTGCTTTTTGTTGTTTATCTGTTGTTTGTCGTTCATAACGATAATGTTGTAATATACCCCACATCATATGATAATCTACTTCGCTAATTACTTGCCCTGTTGATTTACTTCTATAACTCATACAATCACCTCGACACATCCTTCCTCTTTAAAACTTCCTACTCCACATTCTCTATTGTGTTTCTCGACCCACCACTTTATATCTTTAAGATAAAAGAAACTACTTAGTTCTCCACATTCGGGACAGGTCAAAAATCTTTTTTTGTACCTCAATAGTTCAATCTTCATCTAAAAATCCCTCACTAGTATTGAATCATCATCTAAAACGATGTGGTAAGTGTTATCTTCTAGGTACTCGATTGTTTCCTCTTGAGTAATACTACTCTCGCCTAAGTAAGCATCTCTTACTTCATATATACCACCCATGTATTGAGTCCACTCGCAGCAAATACCTACAACATCTAATTCATAATTTTCTAATTCATCATAATAATCGAATAAAGCCACTATTGCTTTTTCGGTAAAATTACCATGCGTCTCACTAGTTTTCAATCGCCCGTATTTTCTAAATGCGTCTATCATTCCGTATTTTCCTATTCTTGTGTATATCATTCTTCTTCTCCCCCTGTAAATCTTTTTCCGCATAACCTACAATTGTGTTCACCTAAAACTCTAGGGCAGCCGGATTCTTTGCATGACATTTTATTGTATCTCATGGTACTCCGACTCCGACTTTACTATTAAGGTTATTGTATTGTAACTCTCATTTTGTTGGCTTATCCGACTTGTTAATGCTTTATGATTTATACGAGAGCCGTCTACCATGTATTACCATGTCGGTTCGTTGCATATCGGTTACGGTTTTGGGCTACCACCGTTTATGTAGCCTCGCCAACTTATTCCTGTTGGTCGGCATGGGTGCGAATTACCCAACATTAGGATGTCCTACGCTGACATCACCGACAGGAATGAGTTACTTTTACCGTATTTATAGGTACTCTCCTACTAAGGACTCCCATGCCTTAGATTTCATTCTTGAGCCTGTACCAATGATTGCCGATTCGACTCTCTTGTCGTTTTGTTTCTCACCTTTGCGGTCATATGTCCACTCATGGTCTAGGTAGTAAGTTACTGTATTGAAAGCAGCGAAAGCACTAGAACCGTTACCGTTGTGGTTGTTGGTAGGATGTGCCTCTACTTCTAGTAATCTCTCTAATGTGTTATTACCTCTTGTAGTCAATCCTAGAGGGTTAGTTGCATCAACTAACTCTTCATTTTGTTTTATCCCAAAAGTATCTAGGTAGAAAGAAACTCTATCTTCTTGAGTCATCTCAATGTTGACTAATTCTTGTGCATCTAATACGAATTGTTGGTTGAGCATATCTACAACTTTCAATGCCTCTACTAATTCAGCAACTCTTTCTTCTTGCTTTGCTGAGTGGCGTATTACTAATTTCTTAGGGTCGATACCTGCTCTCTTGATACCCGCCATTAGATGGCTGAATTGGTTAGAGCATCCAATAATTACGTTGCTAGGAATTACTCTAATTCCACCGCTACCGTCATGTGTATTTGTAAGGTAAATGTATTGGTCTACATCATCCCATCCACTAATTGTAAATCCTTCCGGCAATTTGAAAGAAGCGAATAATTTCTCTCCTTCACCAATCATACCTATCTTATCCCAGTCAATTTCTCCACGTTCTACTAATTCGTTAGCAATGCCTAATAGCCTATCATTCTGCATTGGTACATACGTTTTACCGACAACACCTAGTGTTGTGTCGTTATCTGTTCTAAAGACTCGATTAAACTTAGACCTAATCGGTTTACCTTTAGAGGTATATAGTGGCTCAATAGCCACATCGAAGTTAAGTCCGGCGTTAGCCAAGACTTCTTCGGCAGTCGTTCCTTGTGCGTCATTTCCAAATCGGGCAATTGCCCCTAATGTGTTTTTCATACTCATTTTATTGTCCTCCCTTCTTGTTGGGTGAATTGTGGGACAGGGCTTCTACTATTAAACCTGTCGTTGTATATTTCTCCTTAGCATAGTTAGTTTTAGCCTTAATTAAAGGTGCATTTGGGTCGTACATCTATTCACTCCCCATTCCTTGCATATGATACATATGTAAACCATCGACCATCAGTCATCTTTACAGCCCTTGCTCTCCTATTCTCAAGAGTTCTCTGAAAGTATGCTTCATTCATAGCCATAGCCTTCCCTTTAGGGCTTGCTTCATATCCATTCACAGCATAGTAAACTATGTCGTTAAAATCTAAATCCTTAGCGTGTTGAGTCCAAGAACCATCTCGGCTCTGTTCGTAGTAATAGGTGCGGTCATCGTTCATTCTAAAACCACTTCCATAAAACATAACTAAAACAGTTGTCATATTCTTTACTAGATATGACTCCTTGTCCCATCAAACGATGGTACTTCTTCGTGTCGTTTACAAATCCTGTTACTGAGGGGTGTTCGCTGCTCATTAAACTGTGAGACGAGGGTACAGTACTTATACTTATGGGAAAACCAACCTCAATTGATGGGGTTATTATTATGATTAAAATAAGTCGCCTATGTGAATACCGCATAAGACCTCAATTGAAGCCTCTGAGGGAATATATACATAAAAAGATTACTATCTAAGCATCAGAGTCGCCAAAAGGTAAAATCGCTGATTGACTTGGGCGTATAATAGAGATGGAATCGCATTTACTTTAATCATAAAACAAAACTACCTTTACGATTATTCAATAAAATACCACAATTAAATACCACAATTAGAAAGAGAGATGACCTGTTCGCAAAGATTATAAACCCCCATCCCGTCTTAGACACATATTATAATCGGGATAGCGGATGTTTAAGAGTCCACCCCGTGTCTGAGATGAGATGTCGGTATATATACTTTGTTATATTACAATCACAAATTAAGTGAGACTGCTACACCCATAAGTATATAAGCGGTTTTGGATTTGGATTTTAGGCACGTTTTTTGTTTTTGTATGTGTACACTTGTGTGTGTGATTCGGATTTTAGAAGTCCAGCCCGCTTTTGAGATGAGATGGGGGCTTATAATCTTTTGGATTTTGGATTCTCGGATTTTTTTGGATTTTCTTTTTTTTATGATTTTTTGATGGATTTCCGAAGTAATTTCAAGGTATTATATAAAATAGAAAACTTCTTAAGGGGATGCTTCTTAGAGGGGTCGTGGAGATAGACGGCACATATTTAATGCATAATAACAAACGCGTCTCGTTTACCGAGGGGTTTCAAGTGGGGGTCTACTTAGAACGACCTACATTCTTCTTATTTCAAGAAGTTCAGGCATATGTCATCAGATTGATGGACATTGACGACCAAATTGAAGTCATTGGAAATATATTCAGCATGGCAGAATATGAAATCATGAACTCGATTCAATCCGGCCACCCAATATATGAGGATTTGAAAATGACAGCATCACAATTTGACGATATGTGGGCAGTAAGTAGAAATGCAATTGACCTTAATAATTTCCTTCCTACCGTGTTCGGATGGTCAGACAGAATAAATATATTCGGTGGAATATGGGAAGATGATGAAGGACAGATTCACGTTGATGCTTCAACATGGGTTCAAGATTTAGACGAGGCTCTAGCACTAGCAAAGAAATATAATCAACTATCAATATTTGATTGGTCAACGGGGGTATGCATAGACGTAAATTAAAGAAAAAAATAAACGGGGGGGCTTCGGCCTCCCCAAAAAATAATTTTGGATTTGGATTCAGAGCGTACGCTTTGTCTTTTGTATATATACACATGTGTGTGATTTTGGATTTCGGATTTTAGATTCTTTTTGCATTTTTTGATTTTGAACTTTTTTGGATTTTTGGATTTTTAACTTTTTTGCTTTTTTTGCCCTGACTTTAGCCGGAAAAATAAATGTGAGATGAGGTGAACAATAAGTATATATACCGGCATGCAGTCCGAGGTATATGAGCGAAGAAATAACCGGCTTAGAAAACCTACGTGAATTATACGTAGATGAATATAGAGGCATGACAAGAGATGAGTTGATTGATGAAATCCAAAGACTGAAAAATAAATTGGGAAGGATTTGTAATAAACATGAATTATGGGAAGAGTGGCCTTTATGAAAACAAGAGTTATGAAAATTAATGGACAAGATGTATTTATGGATAGGATAGATATGGATATTGAGATAAGAAGGATTAAAAAATTATTAGAGGTGATTGAATGAGTATGTCAAGAAGTGATTACGAAATGATAGTTGAATGCCTAACATCAGTACCTAAAGATAGTATATTAGATAAAAATACCCAACATTTTTATTATCATATTGTTAGTAATTTTATACAACATTTATCAGCCGATAATAATAGATTTGATAGAAATAAGTTTTTAGATGCTTTAGATGATAATGGATGGAATAGAATAGATAGATGGAACTTACCTATCTATCAGAGAGAAAGATTAAACAGAACTGTTGATAGTTGTTTTAGAGCATTACAGAGGAGAGAGGAAGAGGAATAAGTATATATACTAAAACCTATACGTATGTGTGTCCGCACCCGGCGGGCAGCCGAACGGCAACACAAAATTAAGGAGACAAAAATATGATAAAAATACTGAATGACAATAAAATAAATACAGAATGTACTTGTAAAAAACCTACAAAAGAACATTTTATTTGTAAGGAATAGAACTAGAGAGGCGGAGGAATAAGTATATATACTGAACCCTGCTAGCATTAATCGGAGGTACAAAGAAATGAGTGATACAAAAAAAATAATTACGCTTGATATAGAGCCAAGATGGATTGATTTAGCACCATACTTTATTGACTTGTTAGAGGACAATAGAGCAGATGAAAAAGCAAAAGAATTGGCAAGAAGTAATATCATGCAAATGGCAAAAGCATTGACACATTTTAGAAGAATACAAAAACAAGAAGAAGAATAATTAAGTTGCCACCATATTATGTTGAGGTGGGGTTGCTGCAACAGCCCCCCTCTTCATATTTGGGTTTTTCATTATTCTTTTTTCTTTCTTAATACTACACACTAGTGTTCCCCCTTCGGCTTATCCTAATCATACTCAACGTACCACAGTAAGCCTATAAAGGTTGCGTTCTACGAACCTCTTCATCATATCAAGATTGCTTAACCGAAGGGTATATATACTGACCCCTAGTAGCATCAAATGGAGGTACAAAGACATGGAATATGGTAAGGTAATTGAAGTCCTAAAATACAGACATGATAATGGGTTGTTAGAAAGCGACCTAGATTTCATAGTTGGGGCTATGGCTGTTCTTGATGAACTAGATATAGAAGTCCCTGTATTATGGCAAGTAAATGCTATGTGTGGTCGTTTAGACCGATTGTATATAGAAGAAGAAGAATGAACTCAAAATAAATGAGACGCAAAAACTAGGGGGGTATATACCCCCTAGTATAAAAAATTGGATTTGGATTTTGGAATTACTTTTTGTTTTCTTTTTTTTACACACTAGGGAGAATGTTACTAGTCCCCCTAAATAGGCCATCGGGGGGCTATGATATGAGATGTACGCTTATAGTCTTTTCGTTCTACGAACCTCTTCATATTATCAAGATTGTACTATCAAAAGCCTTAAGTACTATCATCATGTCCGTCAAATTGTAGAGATACGGGAGGTTAAAAAACATGGTTGATTACGTAGATAATTGTCAAATGTACTGGGGAATCATCACTTACAAAAGTGGTATTACCGAGGCCATTATAGCAACATCGGAAGAAGCATATTATGGATATGAGTTGTTCTACGAAGGAAGTAGAGTATCTATGCCTAATTATGGCTATCTAGACAGTCTAATTGACTTCGATACTGAAATGCTATCAGAGATAAATTATGCAAGAGAAGAAGAAGATAGACAGAAAAAAGAAATGCAAGAGTAAAATATTCTTGACAGAATGACATAAAACCCCTGCCTCTATATGGGGCAGGGGTCAAAAAATAATTGGATTTGGATTTCGACTGACTTTTCTTTTTTTGTAAAATACACACTAGTGTTTAATAATAATTGGATTTGGATTCTAATAGGCTTTTTCTTTTTCTTTTTTTCTTGAACTTCTTGATTAGATATATGATAATATTAAGAGAAAAATAAGAGAATGTCACTTCTATACCTTTAAGTAGTATGAAAAATTGGCATCAATTGTGAAAAAAACACGGAAGGGGGGTGAAATGAAATTGACAAGTGAAAAAACTGATTTGGAAATTGATGTTAGTATTCAAAAGCAAATTAAGTATATCAAAGAAAATAGGCAAGATGGTTTGCCTACTTTCGATGACATCTTTGTTGTTACTAGATACCTAGACCATAGATACAGAAACAGGTTGGCTCTCAACTTTATGTGGTTGATAGAAGATGCCGGCTATGGAGACTCTGTTGAAAGAGAACTATGTAATCTAGTGGTTAACTATGGTAGGGATGAAACAGACCTCAAAGCAAGGCTTTGGGAGATGAACTTTGGTACATATGCCAAAATGCATTCCTATAATGGTTGGCCTTTGATGAAACATCGGTAATCATCAGAGATGGTCTTACACATCTCAACGTCGGATGACAAAAAAGTCGGGGGGGAAATCTCCCCCGACTAAAAAAAATTGGATTTGGATTTTGGGATTGCTTTTCTTTTTTATTTTTTTACACACTAGTGTTAATTATGATAGACAAAATGATGGAAATCTCACAAACAAAAGGGTTATATACTGACACTAGTTCCGATAAATTGTAGAGATACGGGAGGTAAAAACATATGGACATTGAAACAAAACTGAAAAACTTGTTAATATCAAAAAGAAATCTTGATAATATGACTAAAACACAAAATGAAGATTTAGAAGAAGATGCATTCAGATTATATCATGATATTGGCAATGAACTAAATGATTTAGTAATGGAAGCACTAGCAACAATATTCAATAATTATTATGATGTTTTAGTAAGTGATACATTCAGACCACATTATGATTCACATGCATTTTATGGTAATCATGTTGACGTAGATGAAATGATTGAAATATTAATTAATTATTGGAAATAAATCATTAATTCAAGGAATTACATAAAATCCTTTGGGAATCCGATTTGGATTCTCAAAGGGCATCTTTTTTTGTCAAAAACACACTAGTGTTTAATAATTGGATTTTTGGATTTTGGATTTTGCATCCTTTTCTTTTTTTCTTTTTTTCTTCTTAGGGGCGCAGGATTGATGCTAGATTTGCTAGGCAGCAGGTTTATATTCTGATATGGTGTCTCAAGCATCATGGAGATGCTATTCATAGTAATGGTCTTAGCGAGTATGATGCTCGTTAGACTTCCAAAAGATGATGCCGAACAGAAAAATGAAATGATACCAACAAACTTTGAGAGTAATTTCAAAGTTGGTATCGCAAATGCAATAGATGAAGATATTGAACGAGTGCAAAAACAACTTCAAGAGTTAGTTGAGTTATGTGCTGCTGAGACATGGCGAAGAAATGCCATAAAATACGCAGAACATAACAAACTCTTCCTTGAGACTCACTCAAAGTTAATTGGGTTGATGAAGAAGGCTTATGAGTTATACCATGAGATATTTACCTGTATTACTGATGAAGGTTGGACTATCGACAACGGTTACGATACATGGCTTAACTCATACATTGAGTGGATTAATGAAAGGAATGCCTCGGTCATGGATGGTACTTGTTACGCAAATAATACTGTAAGTAGGAAGGACTTTCGTAAGTTGGTTGGTGCAAGACATGACCCCGATGAATTGGTCGAATCCTTTTGGGGAACACATGAGTTGATGCAACATCTCTTTGATAACATAGCGTTAACTGCGAGACAATCAAGAAGGTATCTAAACTCTTGTTATACTAATTATGAAAATATTGGCAATTGGATATGTGAAGAATCTCATAAGATAATAACTCATCCTTTACTTATCTCAGATAAGAGTAAGATACAGCCTTATAATTTACCTCATGCGGGTTCTTGCACTAATTGTAGTGATTATGACGGCGTACCTTCACCCACCTTGAAAGAGACTCACTATGAACCATCATGGCAGGAATATAGGGGGGCTATAGTACATCCTTCATATCATGTCTTGACTTGTGTTAGGTGTGGTAATGAAAGTGATGGAGATAAAGCAGGTCATTTTATTGATGGTGTAGACTTCAATGGTCAATCAATGTATGCAGGTATGACAACTCATGAAGTTGCTATGATGTGTACGTGCCATGATGACCCGCACGATTGTTATCCGTGCAATTCAGAATATTATTGAGACGTAAAAACGGCGAGGGGTCGCCCGCCTTGCGGGTGGCCTCTCCCTTATATACCTATCGAATATTTGGATTTGGATTTTAACCGTCTTTCTTTTTTTTGGATTTACACACTAGTGTTTTATTATTAGGATTTGCATTTTAGATTCTTTTTGGATTTTTGGATTTTGGATTCTTTTCTCTTTTTCTTTTTTCTAGGATAGGATTAACCAGTAAAATAAACAAATAAAAAAAAATGTTACGGCTACGCTTAAAATTAAGTTTAGTATATAAAGTTAATGCTCAACCACCCCACAACTATATAAGGGAAACACCCTATGTACCGGGTAACAGTAAGTGGTTACGATGGTAACCCGTGTAATAAGAGAAACGTAAAGAAAAAAAAAGGAGACATGAAAAAATGAAAAAGTTGATTGAAAGCCTAATAAGAGAGATTGAAGAAAAAAAGAAAAAGCCCAGAGAGACAGTTGAATTAAAATGCGACTGTCCAGACGATTATCATAGCGGTTGTATAACTGTTATAGACGGTAATTATTAAGAAGGTTGGGGGGAAAAATCCCCCCTTCCATCTTATTCAGGGCCGCCCCATGAGATGTCTGCCGACATCCCATGAGGGGTTTACGTTTGTTCTAACTTATACATTTATCTGTGACCATTTACGATTACATCATGTATAAGTGTTATCTGTCTGAATAATTCATCCCTATTTCCTTTGATACCGAAGTATTTCTTTACCTCAGAAACCTTCCAATGTCTATGAGGTTTCATACCTATGGTCCAAAGGGATAAATCTCTTTTAGAACATATAAGATTGAATACCGCATGTCCGGTAGGATTACCGTTAACAGTAAATATATCTTCACCACTCTCAAACCTTTGTCCTTCTTCACCGTATGTTTGCATGAAGGGGGATTCCCACATTTTATCAGTAAATTGACTTACTGTAGGAAAGTATGAAGGGTTCTCTCTTACAAGTTCTCTCATATCAGAAATTATCTCATTCATTAATTATCATCTCCTTTATTATAATTATATATCTTATTTATTAAGAGTGAGGCGGTAGTGTTGCAGCACTACCCCCCCACAATTTTATGTTATTCCGTCTGATTATAAACGAAGGGGTAAGACGGTTACTAAGTAACCCCCTAAACCGTCATTTAATCACAGTAAACTAGTGAATCTTGATTACACTCATCACAATCAGCATCATACAATGTTGGTTCAATTTCTTCACCAAAATTGTAAGGTGCATCAGTAAGGGCAAGACATACTGAACAAACATTGAGTTTGTCTAGTATTGTATCTTCATCATCATACTGCGTACATACATACATAGCAGTTATATCAGATGGTGTAATCTTATACACATCGTTTAATACTTTGTTTCCTTTAATTAATTCATTTCTTCTACTCATAATTATAAGTCTCCTTTTAATTTAGTGTTAGGTTAAAACTAGGGAGGCGTTGCCGCCCCCCTAGAGTTTTATGTATTTCCGTCAGACTATGATTTATTCTAGAGTCCAAAACTCTAAAACAGTTCCGTTTTCATCATCAATTATTTGCATGATTAGAACGTCGTTCATTTATCATAGCCTCCAATCTATCATAGTAAATGTGAGTGCATTCATCAGAACAGAATGGAACAAAACCACAACCTCTCACGACTTTGCAGGTTTTCCAATCAGCCCTTTCCGGCTCTCTACATACTACGCATTTGTATGTCCTTGTCATATTATCACCATATTAAAAAGTGCAGCCATTTGTAGCATTACTCTCACCGGCTGCTAGTGAGTGCTTCCGTCATAGATACTTAGTTTATCTTAATCTGTATCTATTCTATCAACTTGAGATGTTTCATAATCAATTAAATATTTGAGAGGCGTGTCCCAAAGTCTACCAATTACTTCATCTAAGTCTATATCCACATAAAAATGTACTCTTATTTCTGTCATAAAATTACCACCTTTTATCAGTCTTGTTTATAGATGCGTTCCGAGACGGTCAATCCACATCTCACCTAGTTCTAGGGTTTGTACTTCTGAAAGTGTCATAAGTGATTTTTAATCACCTCCGTTTCATTTTCTATTTTTCGACTTGGGTTTTTTCAACCAGCGTCTAATTTATGGCTATCACCACAAATCTTGCTGTCTATTGACAGCCCGCCTTCACTAATCCGGCTCCCCTCGCACCGAGGGATATATATGCGTCACTATACTAGTACTTAAGGCTTTTCATCCAAAAATCTCACGATATACGTACCTATACCCGCCTAGCACCTCGAACAATTTTTTACAATTTTTTTCAAAAAAAATATTTATAATTTTTTTCGCCAAAACCTTGTTCTTCTGCCCATGACGGTTTTATACTTATCTTCCATGTCGTGTGTGATTTTACGCATATATTTGTGAACTCCACAAGAATGTAATTGTGTCCAACGGGCCGGAACGACCTCGTTAACTTTCCAAAGTACCTCTTCTTGGCTACGCCATTCATCGAAGAAATCCCCGTTTGCTAAATCTTGTAATCTATCCAAATAAATTGTTTTCTTTTTCTTTGGTCCGAATACTGTTCTATCCGTTTCGCTTTTGTCGCTTATAATGCATCCTCTCTTAGTATAACTACCTGATAACTTTCTCATAATCTTCTTCTCTCCATTACTCTACCACCTATGCCTGTATTAGAGGACCTATTAATCTTGGGTTTACCACCCATCCATTCTCCACCACTCATAGTTTTCATAACTACTGGCATATCGGGAATCTTATATGTGAATTGGTCTATTGCATGTGCAAAGGCCATTACTGCGTCATTGTGAATACCTAAGTCCACTATGACTCCATCACGCCATGCGTGAAGTTTCAGTTCTTCTAGGATAATCTCTACCATCCTTCTAGTCTCATCATTTCCATATGGGAATACTATCATCTCCCTCTCAAACCAAACCCTAAGTCTGTTTAGCAATCCTTGTTTGAGTGTTCTGTTACCCACCTTACTAGGTCTATAATCTACTACCGCACCTTTTTGTGCAAGCAAACTTTCATACATTTGTTGGAAACCTACATCTTCTACTGCTACCGCGCAATTGCCATATCTCTTAGACCATTCAATCAACATATCCGCTTGCTTATCCGGTGGGAAATCATTACGTCTCCACATATTTACAAAGTGAATAAATCCTTGTTCATCTTGTCTCAATACAACCATAACGCTGTAATCTTTACCAAGACCGTGTGCAGGGTCAAAACCTATCACATATCTGTTGTTCTGTAACTTATCAGTCTGTATAATGTGTTCCATGTTAAGGTTTTTACGAATCAGATTGTTAGGATATACTGCTGCGTCGTCATCAACAACCCTACATAGGTATTCCTGTGAAAACTCTAAATCACCAATAGCATCTTTTTGTTCTAACAAGAACTTTACGCTACGATATTCCGGCCAAAGTGCTTTAGGTTCAATTTCACCATCACTACTTTTCCATTCATCATAGTTTACTATACTACTCCAAACGCCACTTTTCCAAGCATTTTTGTTTAGCATTTCTGTGTGGTACAAATCTGTCATAGACATAGGCGTACCAACCACATAAAAAGATGACCCCGGACTCAACATCGGTGTGATAGCCTTTCTAAACCATTGTTGTAAAGTGTGTGGGTTCATCTCATCAGAATCTACTAACACATCATCGAATGCAACACAGGCCGGATGTTCACCACGAATAGCAGAACCTACTGATGTAGCCATAATCCATGCACCATTGGTAAAATGTATTTCTGTTTTGTTCCCTTTCTTGGGGTCTAGATACCTAGACAACTGAGGGTGTTGTTTCATATCCTCTCTAATCTCTTGTAATCTTCTAATAGCAGTATCTTTACTAGCAGAAATCAACCAACAAGTAAACGGTTTGCCATTCCCTTTCTTCTCAAACAAACATTGATGTAATAGTTTTACCCTAAGAGTAGTTGATTTACTATGGTCGCGAGGTGCAATAACACAAACACGATGTACTTCCGAGCCTTTTCTATCTCCGTACATATCCATCCATTCCCCTATGTGTTCGCCCCAAGTATATCCTAACCATTGGTAGAAATACTTGATGTCTTTACGACTACGCTCCATAGAAAAATCTTGCATAAAACTCATAGTATCACCTTGGATGTAAATCTTTTTTACCACAATAAGGACAAATGCCTTCTACCGCTTTTTCCATTTGTATGCGTGGTGCTTCCCAACCACAGGACCAACACTTAGCACTAGTCCATCTATTCATTATGTACCACCGGAGCAAACAAACTACCTATCAAACCATCTTCTTTGTGAATAATATATGCAGACAAACCTGCTTTAGCCATGACATATCCGTTACGGCTGTGGTATCTATCTTCGCCCGCCAAACTAGGAAGTTGAATAACTAGACAACCGCCCGCTTCGCGCATTTGTTGATGATGTAAATGTCCATGAAACCAAAGTTTATGTTCAGTTACACCCCAAGCCTTTCTTTGTTCGTGAGCCATCAAAGCATTTAGTTTGTTCATAACTTTACCGTCGCCATGAGTAAACCCAATTAGGTTATTACCATAGGTAACGTATTGCCTAATTTCGGGAGAAACTACTACATTCACATCATCAGAATCTTTGTAGTAAGCATCAAGATACATCATCAACATAATACTTGTGTGTCTATCGTGATTTCCACCCATAAATATCAATTCTACCTCAGAAACAGTACGTAATAAATCAATGTGCTGTCTAGCAAGGTCGCAACCTTCCATCAAAATCTGTGCAGGTGTAGCAGCCATGTCTTGCGCTGTACCTTTAGTAGTTGTACCCACATCATTATCTACATGAAACCAATCACTACCCACACCGACATAAAACTTTTCGGGCGCACTAGGTAGTCTGTTTAACAACTCTTCTGTTTTTGTAAGAACCCTGTGTCTTGCTTCTTCTAAGTCATATTGTTGTCCGACTTCATCAACCCAACCATATTTACCAAAATGTAGGTCGGTAGGCGAAAGAACAACAGCAAAATCTCCTTTAGTTTTACTTTTAGTACGTTTTACGGAAGCCGGTTTCCAGTTTTCTGCAATCTCAAGAAAATCTTTCTTAACTGTCTCGTTAAAGTAGTTATATTTCATGGCATCTTTCTCAAGTTGTCGCCATTTTTTATGTTCTGCCTTTTTCATAATCTCTATTTTACGCATGGCGAGTATTTCATCAACCAAATCGTCAACAGTATTGTTTTCTACTTCTCTATCTGTAAAAGGCTGCATACCATGAGTCCATTTGTTAACCCTAACATATTCGCTAACCCAAGTAGGGGGCATTTCAAACTCTCTAGCCATTTCTTCTACTGTTAAGTTGCCACCCGTGTGAGAATAAGCCTTTTTCATAGCCCTATGTTTTTCTCCCTCTACTACATAGAAACCATCTAACGCTTCCATAACTACAAGGTACTTATCTGCTGCCTCATCATAATATACTTTAGTATGATTGGTTTCGACATTGTGATATTCTTCTGTTTTCTTGAAAGGGTCATTACCTTCCTTCATCCATCTCTGAATACTACATCTCCACGCATTTTTTGTACGCTTTGGTTCTATTTCGTGTAGAAACTCAGCAAACTCACTAATATTAGTGAAACTTCTATCTTTGGCAAACTTTTCAATTAGGTCTTTACCCCCATGCACCCTTCGCATAAACAAGGATAATTTGAAGGGATATATAAGTATTAGCATAATAATTTCTATTAAGTTGACGTTTTACAAAATAAATAAACCGCTAGACTGCTAGGCTATGTGTAATTATTTTTATTTCTTCTATAATATGTTTGGTAAACCCCCACCCACTATAATAGTTAACGTAGTTAACTTCTCTACATTAAAGAAAAAAATAAAAAAAAAGAAAAAAATGTCGCAGTAAAGCGTTTTATTCTTTCAGTAAATCACAAAAACATTAAAAAAAATAAAAACGAACTATTAAACGTCAATTATACTCTCGATATGTTATGGCAGAGCGTAGCAGGTGGAATATATTTCGTGGAAACACAAAAAAAGAGAATCCTAACCCAATTATACAAAGAGCAGGTATGATGATAGAACCCTTCAATCAAGTAGCGGGCGTACCCGATATTGTACGTGATACTGAAAGATTGAGAAAAGACAGTAACCATGACAATGAGTTTGACCTCTATGATAGTATGCTAAAGTTAGACCCCGAACTAAATGGTGCTGTTCGTGCTGTTTCACTTACGGCTAACAACTATGAGATAAATTATGCCAACGGTAGAAACGCTCAGATAAGAGATGCAATACGTGAGTTAGTAGAAGAGACACTTGACTTTGATGATATTATGATTAACGCTATGCGAAGTCTTATGGTTTACGGAAATGACATAAACAAAATAGTCGGTAAACAAGGTGTAGGTATTACTGACATACAAAGTTTACCCGTAAAACAAATTACCATAGTTGATGAGAGAGGTGGCTTAGGTTCTTACTTCGTTGCTGACGAAGATAACCCAATCATCAATGCTAACATATATATGTTAAGAGAAGGTACATCCTACGAACGTGCTATACCAAAAAAAGAAATACTACACGTTAGAATAGATTATCGTTCTAATTGGTTTACTGATAATAAACTACGTCGTACCTATGGTATATGGGGTGCTAGTAGATTCACATCATTAAAACAACCAATACGCATGAAATATAACAGTATGAACAACAGAGTTTCTTTAGAGGACTCTATGACAAAACAATTTATTACTATTGACAAATCTGCTATCGAACACATACAAGACCCCGCAGAACAAAACCAAAGACTACAACACATTATGGATGAGGTTATATCTCTATTCGAGGGACTGCGAGGCGACCAAATACCTGTCCTTCCTCATTATGTAGAATTACATCACGTAGATGTAGGCAACAGTTTACCAAACAACACAGGATTCTTAGACACAATCAATGCTGATATTGCGGCTGTACTACAAGTACCTAGAGTCGCAGCAGGTCAAGAAAAAGGCTCTACTTTTGCTGCAACATTCAATGCTAACCTGTGGGCTGTCCAAGCAATTAGCCGTATGCATAGAATACTAAGTGAAGCAGCAAATAAAATATTTATGATGCACTTAGACTTATTAGGTATAAAATACCGCAAACAAGATTTACCAACTATTAAGTTCGAGGCTATGGATAGTGAAACACCACTAAACATAATGCAAAGAACAGTAATGGGTTACAACGCAGGTTTACTTACACTAAATCAATCTTTAGATAATCTTAACTTACCAAGTGCGGGTAGAGAAGGCGACCAAAGAAAAAACATAGAAACACCAAAAAATGTAGGCGAAGTACCTAGAGAAAATACACAGGATGGTGCGAGCGATAGTATGGAATGATTATTACTTAGTAATATTCTATGCTTTTTTATTCTTTTTAGGCTCTTTCATAGGAGTATTAATAAGACATAGGACTGGTGCGAATAACATGGCAAGAATGAAAATGAGTAATCCTAACGAGTATTTGATGCTTACTTTTGGACTAGGTGTTGTACTTGCTTGGGTTGTTATTGCCGCTACTGCTTCATACTATAGTATAGTCGAAGAAAGAGACATTACAGACAGTCAATTGACAGTTATTGGTTTGCTCGGTGGTCCGGCACTTCTTATCATAACTAGCGTACTTGATTTATTCAAGGGTAAAGAAGGCGCAAAAATTAACATTCTACCCGACCAACTAGCAAGCGACGTTACAGCATCGGAAGCAATAGATAATCACACAAGAATGCTCGAAGAACTTAAATTAAAACACGACCTAGATTTAGAAAAGATGCAAAAACAGCATAATTTAGACATGGAAGCATACCAAATTACAAACAATAAAGTTACCGCAAAGAAAAAAAGTGATGCTTAATGAATTATAGTATCTTTTGTGGGTTTTGTGTTATGGGCGATTGCTCAGAATGTCCTGTATCTAAAGATTAGGTTAATAAGACATTCCTAATCTGCAAGAGTTATGTCATGTGGCTGTGGATGCGGTGGCGAAAAAGTTGCTTATGAAGAATGGGGAGAAGAAGATGTTACTGCGGCAGAATATCAAGGCCGTAAAGTTACTCTTAACAAACCGTTCCGTACATCAGGTGCTAACAAAAAGTTCGGAGTATATACTAAAAATGATAGTGGGAATGTAGTCTTAGTAAGATTTGGCGACCCCAACATGGAAATCAAAAGAGATGACCCTGCTAGAAGAAAAGCATTCCGTTCACGACACAACTGTGATAGTCCCGGCCCAAAATGGAAGGCACGTTATTGGTCTTGTAGGCAATGGCGTGGTGGCAAAAAAGTGGAAGCAGAAGAAGGTTGTGGATGCGGTAACGTAGAAGCAGCAGAGCCTACACCTAGAGATGATGAAACACATGATGAATATATGTCTAGATGTCAAGAAGCAGGTTATTCTAAAGATGAATGTATGAAAGC
>Ga0209645_1000041_pt1 | contig 56268 bp, 85 predicted proteins | sample ETNvirenome_6_30_FD_184070 | JGI IMG/M metagenome (GOLD analysis project Ga0209645, IMG submission 184070) | Marine viral communities from the Pacific Ocean - ETNP_6_30 (SPAdes) (version 2) | ecosystem: Environmental > Aquatic > Marine > Oceanic | place: Pacific Ocean | collected 2013-06-19
GCCATTGTCAAAGCATCTACCTGATCATCATGGGCCGCATTTGGAAAACGTATGAGTTCTTCTATTAGATCATCTGCCCACTTTTTATTTGTAGGTATCCATACTCTACCTGATTCCATCATAGGAGTAGATGCATATACCCTTGCAGTCTTATCTCTATCTGGTACATAGTCTAAAATAGGTAAGCCAGCCCTACGCATATCTTGTATTAGAGACTGACCAGATGCTTTCTTTTCTATAATACAAACATCAGGTTTATGTTGATTGTATAATCTTTGTGCTAACTTTCTTAACTCTGGATATTCAAATCTACCTTTGATATTACCAAGAAGTATTAGGTGAGGAGCATAATCTTCATATCCTTGATTATCTTGATTATACATATAGAAGATACCCCATGTTTGTATTACACTATAATCAGCCGTACTTGATGTAGAGAAAGCTGTATCATAAGTTTGTATTACAAAGTCACAGGTAGGTGGTTCATCATACTCCCAGTTTTGAAGCCATCGTTTTTTTATAAGGCCACCCTCTTCAGGTGTAGGATCTTGCATGTAGAGAGCGTTCCAATAACGAGAACCATTAGAAGCTTTGATCTCATTCTCATCTACTTTAAGTACGCTATCTGGTTTCCATTCTGGAAAATAACTAGATCCTACTGGAAGATCTAAAAGATCTGCCGCTTCTTCGTCCAACCATGCTGGTATCTTTACAACTTCCCACGGTATCGTTTCGTAGTCGCCCATATTCTCTTGTTGTTTTAGAAGCCAGCCGCAAAGATCATCATAATGATACCGTGTATTTATTATAACAATAGAACCGTTAGGCATGATACGTGTTCTAAGTCCAGCAGGATACCATTCTTTTATAAATCTTCTACCTGCACTAGAGATTGCGTCTTCTTCTGACATAGCATCGTCTAAGATTGCTACATGAGCACCACGACCAGCTATCTGTGAGCGAACACCAGCAGCATAGTACGTACCATTTTGGTTTGTCTTCCACTTTCCTGCGGCTCTAACGTCACTTCGTAAAGACACACCACGAAATACTTTTTGAAACTCCTCTGTGTTTACTATATCACGCACTGATCTGCCAAAATCACTGGCTAATTGGTCACTATGTGAAATAGTTAGGAGTTCATGCTCTGGATTTCTACCTATATACCATGCAGGAAACAGTTTAGAGCAGACAACAGACTTAGAAGAGCGTGGAGGTAGGAAGACCATCAGTCTTTTTATCTCTCCTGACTCTACTTGTTGTAGTTTTTCTGAGATAACTTCTATGTGTCGCCCCATTTTGAAGCCAGACACAAGACTAGGTGCTACTAATCTTACAAAAGACAAGAAGTCAGTGTTACATTGTTGATTAACTTGTTGAGACAACAGCCCTTCAAGCTGTATATAGGACTCTATATAGTTACTATTTAGTTGTTCCATAGTAATATTTTATATTATTAATATTAAAATTATAAAAAAAATATATCTTAGTAGTTAATTAGCTACTAATTAGTTACTCTATAGGTATATTATACACTATTCTATAGGTAACTGCAATAGTAATATAAAAAAATATCTAATTAATAACTAATTAGTACCGCACTGTGATATTTTAGCAACACTGATAGATATCTTTTGATTATAGACCCTAGTATTTTGCTAAATATATATGGGGGTTGTTTATATATATGTGTGCGTGTGCGCATTCTTGTGTGTACGTGTGCGGATTATGCGACCAAACCATGCAATTTTTGCAAAGGAAACCTAATTAGACCTCTGTAGTAGTAACGTAGTGTTACTACAGAGGGATAATTAGTAGTTAATTGTTGAGGATTGCTGCTGATTTCATCCAAAGGATGCAGAAAAATGCAGCTTTTACTACTACGTAGTAACTTAACAAATCAACTCAAGTCTTTGACTTGCAAGGGTTTTTCACTGCTTTGCAGTTAGCGCATGGCTGCTCTGCAAAGGATGAAATCCTTTAGCAGTTGACGAGGCTTGACAAGGCCAAATGACGATACTATTGTAGCTTTTTGAACGAACTCTAGTGAGTTCTAAAAGCGAGCAATAGAGAGAGGAAAACAATGCAAATATTCTTGTTGCTTTTAACAACAATTTCAGTGCTGTCTTCAGCTTTGATTGTGGATCACAATCAATTTGTTGGCATCTTAACATTCATTCTGAGTGTCGTAGCTTTTCTAGGTTTCATACTTGAAACCATAGAAGAATATAATTTTGCTAAAAATTATCCTAATCTTTACAAAAACAGACAGAGATAATTAATAAATATGTAGTAGTAACGAAGTGTTACTACATATTTTTAATTAAACCTAGACAAAGGAGTTTATTATGGGTGACTTAGTATCAAATTTACAATTTGAAGTAGATCAGTTTCTTGATGGAAAGTACCAAGTCCATACTTCCACTTGTGGTGGAGCAGTGGATATTCATGATCATGAAGGATGGTGGCTAGCTACGCTAGACGAAGAAGAAGCAAATATTGGAAATATTTCTGCAATATCATTCTAACCTATTGTAGCTTTTTGAACGAACTCTAGTGAGTTCTAAAAGCGAGCAATAGAAAGAGAGGAGAACATCATGGAACTTGACGATCTTACAAAACTGACAAAAACTTGTAAGGTAAATGTAAGAAATAACTATGGTAACACAGTTATCTATCCAGCTTGTAAAGAGTCAGAACTGCTTGCAAATATAGCAGGTACTAAGACTCTAACAAGAGAAACTATATCCCTTGCGAAGCAATTAGGATATAGATTTGAAGCTTTAACATCTAAAATATAGGAGAAAATCATGGCTACATTCCAAATGCTAGTTCAATGCCCATCTAATGATAAAAAATCCGTGATAAAAACTTGGATTGAGCTTGATAAGGGTAAAGATAATTTTAACAAAGTTGTTAAAGTTGGGCGACCAATCAGAGTTATCCACCCTTCAGGTAGCTTCAAAGTGATCCGCAATGCTGACAACCTCCCAGAGGGAGAGCCAGTGTCTAACAGAGCCTAGACTAAATAATAAACCCTACAGTAGAGTATCTTACGATACTGTAGGGTATTATTTAGAAACTTTAATAATGGAGTATATTATGAGTATTTTACCTCTAAGAGATGGCAGTACAGGTTTTCGTTTTCAAGTGTTTGGTGTTCAAGGTCTATTCCGCAGGAGAGCTTTTAAAAAGCTGTGGAATATTGGATCAGGTGAAACCTGTAATAAAATTAACTTTGGTAAGAATGTATTGTACATTCAAAAATCTAAACCATCCAGACACTTTGCAAGATTTGCAGGTTGATATATAAATTAAATGGGGTTACAACGTAGCCCCATTTGGTGTATATATTAGCAACAGGAGATAGCTATGCTAGTTAAAGAAGCTAAAACATACGGTAATATATCAAAAAGTAATACAAAGATGCCGGGTACTACATTTGCCATAGATGCCTTTGCTTGTATGACAGGTAGTAAACTTGCAAAGATAGAGGGTACACCTTGCCACTCTTGCTATGCAAGAAAGTTGCAAAAACTAAGACCTAGTGTAGATCAAGGTTGGAAGGCTAATCTTACCAAGTGGCAGAAGTCTGATAAGTCTATGTGGGTCTTTGCTATGGTCTTTCAAATAGAAAGATATAATACAGATGGCTATCATAGATGGTTTGACAGTGGAGACTTACAGTCTGTAGAAATGCTTAAAAACATCGTAGATGTTGCATTGCTAACGCCAAAGATCAAACACTGGCTACCAACTCAAGAGCGTAGCATAGTTAAACAGTACCGCAAACAGTATGGAGAGGAGCCATCTAATCTAGTGATTAGAGTGTCTGCATCAAAAGTAGATGCACAAAAAGCTCCAGACTTTGCACAAACATCCACAGTCTGCAAGGATCAAGAACCATTAGGTAAGCTATGCAAAGCTAATACTAGAAATAATAATTGTGGACCTTGTAGGGCTTGCTGGAGTAAAGATGTAGCAGTTATTACATATCCAAAGCACTAATTATACGACTATTTTTTAGGATAAACAAATGAAAAAAATAATCCACATTAATCAGCATATCATTAAACGTAACGCCAAAACTGGAGAACGTGATCCTGTAATTACTTGTAAAACATATAAGTCTAATGACTATGCCCATGAGGTTGCTATTGATGGCCCTTGCAAGATAGTGTATAGTCCAGACAAGCCGCTATCTTGTGGAGCTAAAGTGTGGATAGAGACAGAGGCAGGAGTGCAGTTAAAGATTGTAGAGGAGACTTTAAAATGAAACTGCGTGATGATTTAGAAAATAGAATACTTAAAACTGTCCTTAGAAAAATAGATGGTTTTATACATCGTTCTATAGATTTTGAGAATAATTTGGAAGATATATCTGAAACAGACTTATGGTTTGATATATATGATCAGGTAGATAATACAAGATATACTGTTAATGTATCTTGGGGATATCCAAGTAAAGAAGATCCTTTCAAAAGTTCGTTTTCTGTCACCGTCTACCCACTAGAGAAATATCAAAACGAGTTTGGCGAAACACGCTACAGGGACATAACAGATGGGAACGGTGTGGTCCTTGTAGGAAATGATTGGGAGAAAGAGTAATGAAAGAATATTATTGGGATCATGATAATGACCCTATATCACTCTTTACTTATGTAAAGAAAATCTGTGATAATGTAGATATTATTTGTGAAAGTCTTAGGGAATGTGATGGAGATATGTATCTATCAGACCTTAGAACTTTATATAAGATGAATTACAAACTTCATAACTTAGTTAGCCAAATTAAAGAAGAAGAGAAAGAAAATGAAACTGCGTGATGATTTTGAAAAAAAGATATTAATTGAGGTCTGTAAAAGGCTACATGATGGACACATTTATTCTGTTATGGAAGGTAAAAACAGTGGAGAGGTTTTAGGAGGAGAAACATGGTTTGATGTCTACGATGAAACTGGAGAAATATATTCTATAAACATAGATTATGGGTGGTCTGATGATGCTCCGCAGTTAAGCGTCACCGCATATCCAGTAGAGGAGTATATTAATGAGGATGGTGAGAAAAAACTTAGAGAAATTGCCAGCGGCGACTGCGTTGTTCTAATTGACTCAAGTGGAGATAGTGATGAGTAAAGATTGGCGAGAAGCAATAGCAAGAGAAAATAGACTACGTGAGATATGGACAAAGCTCGTACAAGATGGTATGCCTGTCTATGAAGCTGATGTAGAAGCAGAAATTCTATTAATAAAAGAGGAGAATGAAAAGGGAGAATAGATATGCCAGTATATGACTTCTTAATTAGATGCACTGAATGTAATGGTGAGGGAGAATACCAACTAAGTCTAAATCCATCTTCTCCTATCTATAAGTGTGGATATTGCAGTGAAGGCTATGTAGAAGTAGTAGAGAGCTTTGACTGTGAGCGTGATCTTAGACTTGACTATCCAGATGCAGTTGATATAATCGCAGATGAAACAGAGGAGATTTAAAATGAGAATGTCAGAACTACAAGTACACAATCTAACAAATATCAAAGTTGTAGAGAGCCATCATGATAATTTTAGATGTTTTACAGTATCATTAACGTCTACAGACTATGACGGTAATAGTTATACAACAGACTTAAAAATATTTTCTGACGATACTGATAAATCATTCCATGATTATATCCCAGAAGAAGAAGTAAAGGTGATAGTCTAATGCAATTAGATACAGCTATGTATAATCATGTTAAAATCTTACAGAATGAGATAGAGATTTTAAAAAATAAAATTGATCCAAATATAGGGGGTCAGGGTTATTTGTACACTACAATTAGTACACTTGAAGACAGGATACAGGAGATAATAAATGAAAACCTTTGAAGTAACTTTTGAAGATGGTACAAAATATTCCATAAGAGGTGAAGATTGGAAAAAAGGTACAGAAAAAATACTAGAAGATTTAAAAATTAAATATCCAGAAGCTGACTATGGACCTTGGAATATTGTTTCTATTTTAACTAAAGAGGAGTAAAAAAGTGTACAGGGGGTATAATCATTCTACAAAGTTAAAACAAAGTGTCCTCACTCTATTTGAAGAGGGCTTGACAGCCACGCAAGTAGCTAAGATAATAAATAAAAGATTTAGATCAGAAACTCTTGGAAATCTATCTAGATGTGCGGCACTTGGCATCAAATGGAGAGCAGGAAAGTGTGAGAAAAGTGATCGTGATTATTACTATCCAGTTAGAAGATCGTCTGGCTATAATAAATCACTAGCTTTAAATGAAATAGAAGATAGAAAAACTGAACACGAGATAATAAAAGAACGTCTAATAACTGCATTGAGAGGATAATAAAATGCAACAATTACTTGATATGAATAGAGATATTATGTTTTCTGTACGTGCACAAAATGTACAGGGTAGCTTAGGTCTGTTATCTGCACCAGACATGAAGATGTTGTATCGTGGAAGTTATATAAAGCCTGTTACAGGTACTTATATATCTGTAGTAAATAAGAACTACTGTGTAGTAGAGAACAGAGAAGTATTAGAACCACTACAAAAACAGATGATAGATTACTTTGATCCTATTGTACTAGAAGATGTACAAATTAAAGATACTATACTTAAAAATGGTAAAGTATGTTATTCTGAATACATCTTTCCTAAAATTAAACATGGAATTGAAACTAATGTAGGTCATAAGACTGATTTTGGTCTAAGATTTGTCATCAAAAATAGTTTTGATGGTAAAGGATCAGTGGTGATGTGGTCTGGTCTGATAGACTTCTTCTGTACAAATGGTACAGTGACAGGTAAGTATGATGTAACTCGTAAGAGACATACTCGTAACTTTAATACAGATGGTTTTATAAATGCTTTTGAAGTTACTATGAATAATCATAAAGAAATTGTTGATAGTTATCAGAGACTAGCAGATAAGAAAGTAAATAATTTACAAGTCTTCAATCTATTTAATAATCTTACTAAAACTAAAGATGTTGCGAGGTCTGGTACACTTGCAGACAAGTTATATAAACAGTATGATATTGAGAGTCTTACTCGTGGTGACAATGCTTTTGCTGTAATGTCTGCCATGACACACTACTCCTCTCATGGTAGAGGTGCATTTAACTTGACTCGTAGTGGAGATCAGGGTACACTTTATAAACGTCAAGAGAAAGTAACTAATTGGTTACGTTCTGACACTTGGAAAGAGTTCGTTGCTGAAGCTGCCTAGTGTGGTAAACTACGGAAAGTAAAGACTTATTAATTTAAGTTTTTACTTTCCATTTTTTTATGATATAATAGAGGTTCATGATGAAGATTCCTACATTTACAAATGAATCACAAATAAAAACATACTTACGAGGTAATAATGATCCGCTTGTAATGCAAGTATTAGAAGAATATTGGTGGAATATTCTAAACCTTCAGGGCGATGATGCTATAAATGAAATAAACTTTTTCAAGTTAAATGTTTGGGTGAGATCTCAAGTAGAGACGTTGTGGGCTGGATACGAGGAGTATTATAATGACACTATCAATGCATGAAGCTGTAGAAGAAGCAGTAGAAATACTATCTATGCTACATTTAAATGGTAAAGTAGTAACTTCAGATAATGATAAACTTTCTGAGGTTATTCATACATTTAATTGTTACTTAGATGAGGGCCATTAAATGACTAAGTTTATTATAACTCAACATGAAACTGATACGATACAACATCTTGGTGACTTTGATGTTCTTATATCTGAACAAGATGAGTCTATATGTTTATTTAATACTTATGAAGAAGCCGTAGAATTTTTAATGGATGAGGGTGTTCGTTATGTTGATGGTAAATTTTTAAATAATGTCAACATAGAGAGGTTACAATGAATATTAATTATAAATTAGTTGTTACTCTTGTTTTAGCCACAGTAATGGTTGCTCTTATGTCTTCACGATCTAAGGCAAACGAATTAGCTTGTCTATCTGAAGCTGTTTATTTTGAAGCTAGGTCAGAAAGTTTTCTAGCACAGTTAGCTGTAGCTAATGTAGTCATAGAAAGAGTTAAGAGCCGTAAGTATCCTGATACAATATGTGATGTAGTACATCAGGGTAAATATATAAATGGTAAACCAATAAGAAATAAATGCCAGTTTTCATACTGGTGTGACGGTAAACCAGAAAGAATAAAAAATGTTAAGGCTTACAAAGAGTCTGTAGATGCGGCCTCTCTTGCCATGAATGGGGTTCAAGTAGAACCCACTCTTGGAGCTACACATTACCATGCTAATTATGTTAACCCTAAATGGAGTAGGAGTCCTACATTTATTTTTCTTTCTTCTTTAGATAAACATATGTTTTATATTGACAGTAGATTATTACAATGATAGAACATAAACATATTAAACAGTTAAAAGATATAATAAAAAGAAGAGATGAAGAAATTAGAGAGTTGCGTAAGAAACTTTCTCAATATGAAAAAGATAGTAGAAACAAATGGATAGAATTAGATAGTAAAGGTTTAGGAAATGGCTAAAAATTTATGGGATAAAGAGCGAAACGAAATATTTCGTGATCTTGTTCGCCAGTACGAAGAAGAAGGATACTCTCTGAAAGACTCTAAAAAGTTAGCGAAAACAGAAGTTGATGAAGTTATGCTAGACAAAGAGAATGTTTTGGAGTATTTTCTAAGTGACGATTTGTTTGAGTAAAAAAATGTGGAGGTTAATTATAAAAGATAAAAAATTGAATCAATCTTTTGATACAAAAAAAGATGCAGAGTTAGAAGTCTGTAGTAGAAAAGGATTGTTAAAATATCTAGGGGTAAACGATGTATACAGGATTAAAAGAATATGATAGAGATAACTCTAGGGCTATTAGCCGCAAGCCTTGCTTTACATGTGATTCAAGTGATGCTAACGTAGAGTATGATGACGGACATCATTTTTGTTACAGTTGCGAAACATACTTCCCACCAAACTATAAATCAGAGGGCAACATGATACAACAACAGAACTCGTATCAACTTAATAAAAAGAAAGCTTTTAATTTTGCGGCAATAGCTGACAGAAAAATTAGTGAGAAGACTTGTAGAGAGTATGGTGTTACTGTCTCAATGCAAGGATCTATCATCACTGACCATCAATACAAATACTACGATAAAGATAACAACCATATAGCTACTAAGTTTAGACAGACACAAGATAAAAAGTTTTACTCTGAAGGTAACATGTCTGGTGCGGTCCTGTTTGGACAGAACAAGTTTAATCAGGGTGGTAAATACATTACTGTGTGTGAAGGTGAGCTAGACGCTATGTCTGCTTACGAGTTGCTAGGTTCTAAGTGGCCTGTCGTATCTATCAAAAACGGTGCGGCATCTGCTTTGAAGAACTGTCAACAAGCTCTGGACTACTTAAATAAGTTTGATCAGATTGTCTTATGCTTTGATAATGACAAGCAGGGCAGAGAAGCAGAACAAAAAGTAGCCAAGCTATTTGAACCAAACAAATGTAAGATCATGAGTCTGGATCTAAAAGATGCTAACGAGTATCTCAAGACAGGACAACGTGAGAGGTTTGTTAATACATGGTGGAACGCTAGAACATACACACCAGTAGGCATAGTCAATCTCGCTGATCTTGGTGCTTCTCTCTATGATGAGAAGGTAAATGAGACATGCCTCTATCCTTGGTCTAAGATGAACGAGAAGACTTACGGTATGCGTACAGGTGAGCTAGTGACGTTCACCTCTGGTGCTGGTATGGGTAAGTCTAGTATTATGCGTGAGTTAATGCATCATATTATGTCTAATACACAGGATAATATTGGCGTGTTAGCTCTTGAAGAAAATACACGTAACACTGCATTTAATATCATGAGTGTGGAAGCTAACGCTAGACTGTACATCAAAGAAATACGCAACCAGTACACACAAGAGCAGTTGAATGATTGGCAAAAGAAAACTATTGGATCTGGTAGGTTCTTTGCCTTTGATCACTTTGGTTCTATTGAGAACGATGAGATACTAGATCGTGTCAGGTATATGGCAAAAGCATTAGACTGCAAGTGGGTATTCTTAGATCACTTATCTATCCTTGTATCAGGTCAAGAGGACAATGGTGATGAGCGCAAGTCTATAGATATTCTTATGACTAAGCTACGATCTCTCGTAGAAGAAACAGGTATAGCTCTACTGCTTGTCAGCCATCTACGTAGACCGTCAGGTGATCGTGGTCATGAGGATGGGCGTGAGGTATCACTCTCGCATCTACGTGGCTCTGCTTCTATTGCTCATCTATCTGATGCAGTGATTGCACTAGAGCGTAACCAACAAGCAGACGATGACGTAGAAGCTAACACTACTACCATACGTATTCTAAAGAATAGATATACTGGTGACACTGGTGTAGCTTGCCACTTGCATTATGATAAAGACTCAGGTAGAATGTCACAGATTGATAACCCATTGATGGATGATGAAGATGAGTGAAGTAAGAAAACTTTTTGATAAAAGTGTTTACGATAAAGCAGACAGGGCTGCAAAGGATGCGGCCTTTAAATTTATTAGTACTATGAACTATACGACTGTTGATACAACAGAGCGTAAGGACTTTGATATTTTATGTAAAGCAAGAACAGAGACGCACCATCTTTATGAAGTAGAAGTAAAGTATGCGTGGAAGGGAGAGTGGCCTAAGTCTTGGACTGAGATACGTATCCCACATAGAAAAAAGAGACTACTTGATAAGTGGCAGAAAGAATATCCCAATGCTCTCTTTACTTTCATGGTGTTTCGTAATGACTGTGAGAAAGCTTGGCACATTGATGCAAATGTTTTACTTGATTGTGAGGTTAAAGAAGCTTATAATAAAAATATCTCCAAAGGAGAGAAGTTTTTTCATATACCAGTAGATAAGGCAAACCTTATAGATATACCATGACTACAGCCGTAGTAGACATAGAGACAGACAGCTTAGATGCTAGTCGTATACATTGCATAGTTGCACAACATTATAAAACAGGAGAGATGCGTGAGTGGGTAGGAGATCAATGTAAAGAGTTTGGAGAGTGGTCAAAGAAAATAGACACGTTCATAATGCACAACGGTCTTAGCTTTGATGCTCCTGTCTTAAATAAATTAACAGGATCTAAAATATCTTCTTCACAAGTACGTGATACTTTGTTAGAGTCTCAACTGTTTAATCCCATCAGAGATGGAGGTCATAGTCTAAAAGCATGGGGTCAAGAATTAAATTATCATAAGTTTGACTACGATAACTTCAATCATTTCACTCTTGAGATGCTAGACTATTGTAAACAAGATGTAGCACTGACCAGAAAAGTAGCGCAGCGTCTTGAGTTAGAAGGCACAAAGTTTTCTAAAAAATCTTATGAGTTGGAAAGAGATGTTAGAGTTATTATAGATAATCAAGAACGTAATGGCTTTGCATTTAACATGAGAGAAGGTCAGTTACTTCTGGCTAAATTAGAAGATGAACAACATGAATTAGAAAGACAATCAATAGATATGTTTGAGCCTACTATTGTAGAGCTTAAAACTAAGACAAAAGAAATACCATTTAACATAGCATCTCGCCAACAAATAGCAGACCGCTTGATGAGACGTGGTTGGGAGCCAGATGTATACACAGAAAAAGGTAATGTTGTAATCAATGAGGCTGTACTATCTAAAATTAAAATGCCAGAAGCAGAAATGTTTAGTAGATACTTTCTTCTACAAAAGAGAACTGGTCTTTTAAAATCTTGGATAAAGGAATGTAGTAATGACTTACGTGTTCATGGTAGTGTTCTTACTCTTAAAACTATTACTGGTCGCATGGCTCACCACAGTCCCAACATGGCCCAAGTACCAGCAGTCTATAGCCCTTATGGAAAAGAATGTAGAGCACTATGGGGAGTTTCAAACAGCGACACACATAAACTTGTAGGCACTGATGCAAGTGGTCTTGAACTTAGATGTCTTGCACACTATATGAACGATACTAATTTTACAGAAGAGGTTTTAACTGGTGATGTACACACTGCTAATCAAAGAGCAGCAGGATTAAAAACTAGAGATCAAGCTAAGACTTTTATCTATGCTTTTTTATATGGTGCAGGACCAGCTAAGATAGGTAAAGTTGTTGGTGGTTCTGCTTCTACAGGACAAAGGTTAATATCTAAGTTCTTATCTAATATGCCAGCTTTGAAAGTGCTAAGATCAAATGTATCAGAGGCTGCTCAGAGTGGAACTATTAAAGGTCTTGATGGTAGAAGATTACACATTAGATCAGAACATGCAGCACTAAACACTTTACTACAAGGTGCTGGTGCTATAGTCTGCAAGCAATGGCTTGTTCAAATAAATGAAAAGGTTAGAAGATCTGGAGTTGATGCAAAGTTGGTAGCATCTGTTCACGATGAATACCAGTTTGAAGTAGCCAAACCAGATGTTCAAAGGTTTTGTAAACTAACAAAGGAGGCAATGTATCAGACACAAAAAATATTTAATTTTAAATGTGATTTAGATTCTGACTACAAAGTTGGAAACAACTGGGCAGAGACACACTGATGGAACAACAAGAGTTATTTTCTAATGAAGAGTTAATAGATCCAAACACTCCACTAAAAAAATGCACAGCTTGTAAAAAAGAATTACCTGTAGCTGCATTTGAATGGACAAGTTGGAGTAGAAGAGATGGAACTGGTAAAAAGAAAAGTAAATGTAGGGAGTGTGTTAGAGATGCAGAACAAACATGCACTGATTTAAAATTAAAAATACCTTATCCAGATAAAAATTATTGTTGTCCCATCTGTGGTAGAGATGAAGATAATTTAAAAGAAGATTTTATAGATCCATATTCAAGAGCTAATAAATCTAGTTGGTGTTTAGACCATGACCATGAAACAAAAAAGTTTAGAGGTTGGTTGTGTAATAAATGTAACTCTGCTCTTGGGTGGTTTAACGATGACATAAATTATTTAAGGAGGGCCGTGAAATATTTAGAAAATAGTACTTGACAGTTAAATCACGATGTGATATCGTGTAAAAGTTACTAGACAATCAAGGCTGGAATAGTCCAGCGCAACTTAAATGGAGAACATAAAGATCATGAATGATCCAATTTACATTACAGGAAAATGTCACTACGCTTCAATCATTGAACCTAACACAAAGTTTGACCCAGTATGGTCAATACAGATTGAGGTAGACGATAATAACCGTTCTGTTATTGAGGGAGCTAATCTCAAGATAGCAAACAAAGGTGATGATCGTGGTGACTTTGTTACCATCAAACGTAAAGTTATGCGTAAAGATGGCAGTGAGCGTAAAGCTCCTATCGTTAAGGACTCACAGAATAATCTGTGGGATGATAAATTGATTGCCAATGGCAGTCTTGTAAATGTAAAAGCCATTCCTTATGAATGGAACTATGCTGGTAAGTCTGGCGTATCCGCTGACCTTGCTGCTGTTCAGGTTGTGGATTTTATTGAATACGCAAATAGCAAGGAAGACTTTGCCCCGGTTGACGGTGGTTACGTACAAGAGTCAGCCTCTGTTCCCTTCTAACTAAGGAGAGGGGGAGTGGTGTTTCCTCTCTGCACTGCTCCCCCATTTTACAATGAAAACTATTGATACTCTTGTAGAAGATATATATAATTTATTTAGTCTTGATCCTATAGATATGGATGAAGCGCAAGTAGATAAACACATAGATACTTTTGGTGAAATGCTGAAGGTACATATTAAAGAATTTTTATATGACGTTCCTAGAGATAGGAAAGGTTTAAGATTATCTGCAATAGGTAAACCAGACAGACAGATTTGGTTTGATATAAATAAACCTATTGAAGAGCATCAACTTAAACCATCAACTAGAATAAAGTTTTTATATGGTTATATTTTAGAAGAGCTTTTACTTTTATGTTCTACTATCGCAGGACATGAAGTTAAAGATCAACAAAAAGAAGTACACATTGATGGTGTAGCTGGTCATCAAGACTCTGTTATTGATGGTGTTCTTGTTGATTGTAAGTCTGCTAGTGGTTTTGGTTTTGATAAATTTAAAAGAAATAATTTACTAGAAGATGATCCTTTTGGTTACGTTGCTCAAGTATCTGCTTATGCACAAGCTAATGATATAGATAGTGCAGCATTTCTTGCTATAAATAAATCTACTGGAGAGATATGCTTATCTAAAATACATCAGATGGATATGATAAATGCAACAGCAAGAGTCAAACATCTTAAAGATGTGGTTAATAAAAATAGTTTGCCTGATAAGTGTTATGATGATATACCTGATGGCAAGTCTGGTAATCGTAAGCTTGCTATTGGTTGCGTCTATTGTAGCCATAAGCAGACATGTTGGTCTGACTCTAATAAGGGTAAAGGATTACGTGTATTTAAATATTCAAAGGGTAACAGGTTCTTAACACATGTAGAAAAAGAACCAGATGTAGAAGAAGTACATGCACTGGAAGTATCATAAGAAACCAGATCCATATACATACTTTGGTTTTGTTTATCAAATAACAAACAAAAAAACAAAGAAATCTTATATAGGTTGTAAACAATATTTTATAACTCGTAAAGGTAAAAAAATAGAATCTAATTGGAAAGTATATACAGGATCTAGTAAATACTTAAATGAAGATATAAAAAACTTAGGTAAACGTGCATTTAAATTTGAGATTATTTGCGAATGTAAAAACAAAAGAAGTTTAAAATACTACGAATGTTACTATCAAGTAATAAACCATGTATTAACAGCAACCCTTGAGGGAACAGATAAACCAGCCTTCTACAATAATTATGTAGGAGGTAAATTTTATAGGCCAGTACAAGAACCTCCAAATGGAAGATGAATTAGAAAAAAAAGAATCTTTATATGATTTAACAGGAAAAGATCCTGAAAGAAGTTTGAACTTAGCAATTATTTTAAGAGCACTGCTTGACTTATCTGAACCTAAACAAGATAATGAATCAGTGCAAACATCTTTGCTAAGAGATCAAGCTCATGCGTGGGTCTTTGCCTCTATTGGTGTTACATGTGAGAACTTTGTTTATACCTGTGAGTTAGCTGGGGTTGATCCTAAAACAATAAGAACTTTTGCTATAAAAGCTGTTACAGTAGAAGACAATACAGAGATGAGAAAGAAGTTACATTCTTTTTTATAGAGGGGAACATGTTTAAGAAAAACGAATCACGAGATGAATATATACTTAGAAGAATGAAAGAAGAATCATCACTAGAAAAACAAGTAGGCGGTAATCACTACAAAGATTGTGCGATACAGCCTATAGAATATATAGAAAAAAATAACTTAACATTTTGTGAAGGTAATATTGTTAAGTATGTAACAAGACATCGTACAAAAGGAGAGGGTAGAAAAGACATAGAAAAAGTAATACACTATGCAGAAATGATTTTAGATTTATATTACAATGAGTAGGGGCAAATGATTAAAGATGATATTACAATCTCTCCTGAGAGAGACAATCTTTTTGATGAGTTAGGGATCACTCGTCTCAAAGAGGCTTACATGATGGACGATGAGATCTCACCACAAGAGAGGTTTGCTTATGTATCTAGTTGTTTTGGTTCTGATAAAGAACATGCTCAAAGATTATACGAGTATGCTTCAAAACATTGGCTTTCGTATTCAACGCCTATACTATCGTATGGACGATCTAAACGTGGGCTTCCTATTTCTTGCTATCTTAATTATATTGATGATAGCTCTCAGGGGTTAGTGGAGAATTTAAGTGAGACTAATTGGCTTTCTATGCTTGGTGGTGGTGTTGGCGTTGGTTTTGGCATACGCTCGTCAGACGACAAATCCACAGGAGTTATGCCCCACCTCAAGATGTATGACGCATCAAGTCTAGCATACAGACAGGGTAGAACTCGTAGAGGTAGTTATGCTGCTTATCTAGATATATCACACCCAGATATACTAATGTTTCTTGAGATGCGTAAACCAACTGGAGATCAAAACTTTCGTTGTCTTAATATGCATCATGGTATTAATATATCAGATGAGTTTATGGGTATTCTTGAACACTGCATGGTTAATCCATATGCTGATGATTCATGGGATCTAGTTGATCCGCATAGTAAAGAAGTACGTGATGTTGTTTCAGCTAAAGAACTTTGGCAACGGATACTTGAGATGCGTATGCAAACAGGTGAACCGTACCTACATTTTATAGATAAGTCTAACGCTGAGATGCCAGCATGGTTAAAGCAGAAAGGTTTAAAAGTAAATCAATCTAATCTTTGCTCAGAGATTATTCTTCCCACATCAGAAGATAGAACTGCCGTATGCTGTTTGTCATCTGTTAATTTAGAATACTTTGATGAGTGGTCAAAAGATAAAATGTTTTTATCAGATACTCTGGAGATGCTAGATAATGTTTTGGAAAATTTTATTCTCAACGCTCCTGATACTATTCGTCGTGCTCGTTATAGTGCGAAACAAGAGCGCAGTGTCGGGGTGGGAGCACTTGGATTTCACGCATATCTACAGAGCAAAGGTGTCCCATTTGATTGTGCGTTAGCTAAGTCTCACAACATTAGAATGTTTAAACATATTAGAGAAGGTTTGGATCAAGCTAATAGAAGTTTATCTTTAGTGCGAGGTGAGGCTCCCGATGCTGTAGGTACAGGACTAAGATGTAGTCATGTTATGGCTATAGCACCTAATGCTTCTAGCTCTATTATCATGGGTAATACTTCTCCATCAATAGAACCTTGGAGAGCTAATGCTTATAGACAAGATACTCTTAGTGGATCTTTCTTAAATAAAAACAAGTTCTTAGATAGTATTATTAAGACTAAATGTGAAGAAGATACTAAGCTAAACTATGATCGCATCTGGTCTAGTATCATAGCTAATGATGGTTCTGTGCAGCATCTTAGATGCCTATCACCTGAAGAGAAAGAGATATTTAAAACAGCTATGGAAATAGATCAGCGGTGGGTCATAGAACATGCATCAGACAGACAACAATATATTGACCAATCGCAATCTCTTAACGTATTCTTTAGACCTGATGCTGAGATTAAATACTTACATGCTATACACTACATGGCATGGAAAAAGGGATTAAAGACCATGTATTATTGTCGCTCAGAAAAGATTGGTAAGGCTGACAAAGTTAGTCGTAAGATTGAGAGACAGATTATTAATGAGTTAGATATGGAAGCATTGGCATCTGGGGATGAGTGCCTTGCTTGTGAAGGATAAGGAGATTACTATGGAACTTACTGCTGAAATAGTTAGAGAGTTATTAGATTATAATCCTGATACTGGAGATCTTTTTTGGAAAGAAAGACCTCTAAAATATTTTAAAAAAGAAGTTGATGCACGTAAATGGAACGCTCAATGGGCTGGTAAAAAAGCATTTACTGCCACCATTCGTAATAAAAAATATGATACTTTGAAAGGTAAACAGGGTGCAATTTTTTATAAAAAATATTACGCACATCGTATAATTTGGTTATATTATTATGGTTGTTGGCCTAAAGATCAAATAGATCACATCAACCATGATGCAACTGATAATAGAATAATAAATCTTAGAGAAGTATCTAATTTTGAAAATCAAAAAAATAGAACACTTAATAAAAATAATAAAACTGGACATACTGGAGTGTCATGGAATAAAAAGGAAAATAAATATAGAGCACGTATTAAGATTAATAGTAAAGATATCTGGTTAGGATATTATGATTCTCTAGAAGAAGCAATAGAAGCTAGACATCTAGCAAATATAAATTATAATTTTCACCCTAATCATGGTAAATAGTTATGGCTAAATTTATAATTATTATTGTAATGTTCTTTCCAAACTTTGAAGATTATCTAGGTGGTAATACATTTATCGTTAGTCATAAACACGACAAAGAATTAGTGTTTGAAACTCAAATAGAATGTTTTGAATATGTTACAGAAAACATTAGCGATCTATTATTATTTGGTAAGGAAACTTATAGTGACATAGAGGGTGCAGAGGTAAGTGAATTTCTTTGTGTAACTAAAGAAGAATCTGAAGAATTTGAAAAAATAGAGAAAGAAGAGAGAGAGGAGGGAGTTGATACGTGATTAAGTACATAGGAAGTTGTTGGATGTCTATAATGGACAATAGATACAACCCACTAAGTAGTATACCAAGTATGTCAGTTAGACACATGATAATGCAGGTTCTAGCATGGATGTGGTGTATTATATTTAGTATTTATGTTGGATCTTTTGTCGTATTTGGTATATCTGCAATAGCACATATATTATTAATATCAGGTTTATTTATAACTGCTATGACTTTTAAGTTAGCAAAAGATAAACCTGAGATATTTACAGGTGGTTTAGGAAGAGCAAAAGGGGGCGAACATGAATAAATTAAAACTTCAAGATGAACGAGAATACTTTAAACCTTTTCACTATCCTTGGGCTTATGATGCGTGGCTCAAGCATGAGCAATCCCATTGGTTACACACAGAAGTGCCAATGCTTGAAGATGTTAAAGATTGGAAAAACAAACTAACTACAGAAGAGAAATACTTTCTTACTAATATATTTAGATTCTTTACGCAGTCAGACATAGATGTCTCTGGTGGTTATGTAGAAAATTATCTACCACATTTCCCACAACCAGAGGTGCGTATGATGCTCACTGGTTTCTGTGCTAGAGAAGCACTTCATGTAGCAGCGTATTCTCACTTGATTGAATCACTTGGTATGCCAGAAAGCACATACAACGAGTTCAATGAATACGAAGCTATGCGAGACAAGCATGAGTTCTTTAAGTATCATGTATCAAAAGATAACATGCCTATACCTTTGCAGATTGCAGCTATCTCTGCATTTACAGAGGGACTAGCATTGTTCTCTTCTTTTATTATGTTGTTAAACTTTCCTAGACATGGTAAGATGAAGGGCATGGGACAGATAGTTACGTGGTCTATTGTAGATGAAACACAACATGCAGAAGGTATGATCAAACTTTTCAGAACTTATGTTGAAGAAAATCGGGAGGTTTGGAATGACAAAACAAAGTCAGAAATCTATAAAACGGCAACTAAGATGGTTGAATTGGAAGATAAATTTGTCAATCTTGCGTTTAAGATGGGTGCTATTGATGGGCTTAGTCCGTCAGAAGTTAAGGAATATATTAGGTATATAGCAGATCGTAGGCTTATATCTATGGGAATGAAAGGTATATTCAAAGTAAAAACTAACCCACTACCTTGGGTTGAGACTATGATTAATGCCCCTACTCACACAAATTTCTTTGAGAACAGGGCTACAGACTACGCTAAAGGTGCATTACAAGGAGATTGGTCAGATGTTTGGGCAAACTAAAGAACACTTACAAGAAGTAAAAATGTCTTATTGGAAACACTTCTGGTTTGCATTAAGTATGATTCCTTATCTATTTTTTGCTATGATATTTTCAATAATACATGCAATAATACCGGGACTTTTTTCAGAAACTACGAGTGCTATTATTGATGAGTTAAACTTTAAACTATCTAAAAATAAAATAGCTGATACAGTACCCGGTCAAAAAAGATGGGAGGATAAAGAAGCTGATACAGTGCCTGATAAAAAAAGTTCTTGACAAATGAGTTATAATAGCATATAATATATGGGTGATGCTAATAATAGATCACATTAACTAAGCTTAATAAAGGAGTTAATTATGTTTCCATATACAGAATCAATGGTAAAAAACTTTTTAGAAAACTCAATAGGATTTGATAGTCTACTATATGGTCTGAAGGAGCAGACAAACCAGTACCCACCTTATGATATTGTTAAACACTCTGACACTTCCTATGAGATTACACTAGCACTTGCTGGTCTTTCTAAAGAAGATATTTCTGTAATACAAGAAAAAAATAATGTCACTATATCTAATAATAAAAAAGTGGATGATGTAGGTGCTACTGTAGATAAAAAATATATACATAAGGGTATTGCTAAAAGACCATTTACAAAGAAGTTTTCACTACTACAAAATGCTATTGTAAGTGATGTATCTTTTGATGATGGCCTGTTAACATTACACATTAACATTGTAGTTCCTGAAGAAGAGAAACCTAAACAAATAGAAATACAATAGAACTATGGAGGGGTGGGTAAAACCACCTCTCTTTTTCTGGAGAAGATATGAAAAAAGGACCAAATACAATTTACATAGGCTATGATCCTAAAGAACAGGTAGCCTACGATGTTTTAAGATTTACATTAGAACGCACTTCAATAGAGAATATTCGCATAGTGCCTATAAAAAAAGATATCTTAGAACTTAACGGTATGTATACAAGAACATATACTACTGTTGATGGACAACAGATAGATGATATAGATAAAAAACCTTTTTCTAGTGAGTTTAGTTTTACACGTTTTCTTGTACCAGCCATGAACATGTATGAAGGTTGGGCATTGTATATGGATTGTGATATGTATCCACGTATAGATTTTAATACTTTATTTGAAGAATACAATTTAGACTATTATCCTTTATATTGTGTAAAACATGACTATAAACCGGGTGATGGTTTTAAAATGGATGGTAGAGTTCAACAAAACTACCGCAGAAAAAATTGGTCTAGTTTTATTTTATGGAATTGTAGCCATCCTCTTAATAGAAATTTAACACCAGAGGTTGTTAATACTCAGACAGGTCAGTGGCTTCATGCTTTTGGTTGGTTGCCAGATAAAGAAGCTGACATTGGTTCTATACATGAAGAATGGAACTGGTTAGACAATCACTCACCTGAAGAAATTGAAGCTAAGAATGTACACTTTACTACAGGTGGACCTTGGTTTAAAGAATGGAACTCTAAAAGAGAAATTGATGGTAAATATGCAGCGGAGTGGAATTATGATTACACTTACCTTGCAGGAACAGGACAGATAAAACCTTATGAAATATAAAGTAGTTACATGTTTTGATGAAACATTATTAAAACTTAATGGATCAAAACTAATAGAGCAGTTTGCCTCAAGCTGGCAACCTAGCATAGAATTTCATTGTTATTATTATAATTTAGATTTATCTAATTATTCTTTACCTAAGAAAAAGAATATTCACTATCATAATCTAAATGATATAGATGGATTTCCTGAGTTTATGGAGCGCAACAAAACTCATGATGGCACAGAGGGTGGTAGTGTTCAATATAATTCTATCATTGATGTTATATCAGAAGGACCAAAAGTATTTGCTATAAGTGAGGAAGCATTTAAAGATAGTAACTCTTGGTTGTTCTGGTTGGATGCTAACTGTTGTACTGTAAGAGATATAAGATTAAATAGTTTAAAAACTATCTTTAGTGATGACGCTAATGCATTGTCCCTAGCTTTAGTTGAGCATAGAAACCATTTTGCTGGTTTTAATTTACAAAGTCAGTCTGTTGTAGAACTTCTTGCAGATATAAAAGGAGCATATATTACAGATAGATTTACAGATTATAGAGAGTGGGGATATAATTTTATATTAGGTTCAATATTACCTCTATATCAAGCACGAGGTTTAAATTATAAATTATTTACAGAAAATGGTATTAGTGTATTAAATAATTTATTCGTAGATTTACGTGACCCTGCATCTAGAAAACTTAGAGATGCAAAAGGTAATAGAATAGTTCCTCTATCTGATAAAGAAACATCACCAGATATCTTACCGGGAAGATACAAACAACTTGCAGATATAGTTAGACACTACAAACCACAGACTATCTTAGAAACAGGAACGTGGAATGGTGGTAGAGCTATAGAGATGTCTCTTGCTGCCTTTGAAAAGTCAGATAAAGTTCACTACATTGGTTATGATTTATTTGAAGATGCTACACCAGAGATAGATCAAGAAGAGTTTAACTCTAAAGCTCACAATACTTTAGCTGCTGTTGAAGCTAGACTAACAGAGTTCCAAGAGTTTGTTAAAAAAGAAAGACAAAAAGATTTTAGTTTTGAATTAACTAAGGGTAATGTCAAAGATGCACTCAATATTAAAGCAGATAATGATATTGATTTTGCTCTCATTGGTAGTGGTAATAGCTTCAATACCGTAGAATATGAATATAATACTTTAAAAAATATACCTGTTGTTGTTGCAGATCATTACTTTACAAAAGATGAAGCAGAAGAAATACCACCTGATGCCTATCAAGGTGTTAATCAAGTATTTAAATCTGTCCCTACAAAAGAAGTAAAGTCAGATGAAGTACCAGACGTAGATGGATGGATTACATTTGATGATGCAGCTACTACTAGAAAATATGTATTACCTTCTAGTGATAGAGTTCTTGGTGGCGGCACTACACACTTAGCTGTATTCTTACATGATCCTGATTTAAAAGATCTTCCAGAAGATGTTAAACGTGTTCCTATCGTAGTTCATCCTAGAGATTGTGTACCTAAAGATTATATTGTAAGTAATATACAAACCAATATAAAAATGATAGGAGAAGATAACTGGGTATCTAAACACCCTCCTCATAGAGAAGTAGGTATTGTTGTATCTGCTGGTCCTTACTTAGATTATGTAGCTCTAAAAGAGTTTATGCATACGTATTTAGCAAAAGGTATTAGACCTAAAATACTAACTGTTAAACATGCTTATCCTAATCTATTAAAAAATGGTATTATACCGTGGGGATGTATTGTTCTTGATCCTCGTTCAATAGAAGGTAAGAGCACACACAATATTGTGCGTAAAGATTTGTTTAAAGATATCAATAAAGAAACTTTATTCTTTGTTGCCTCTATGACAGATCCCTCTGTTACTAAACATATTAAAGATGGTGACGGTAAAATATGGGGATGGCATGCTTTTACAGACTTCATGAGAAAAGAGCAAGAGCGAGGCACACAGATAGTAAATCAAACTGTGCAGCTTAATGAAGAGTTAGGTATACCACAAGGTGCTACGTTAATTACAGGTGGTACTTGTGCAGCTATGCGTGGTATTGGCTTAATGCACACGATGGGCTTCAGAGAGATACATCTTTTTGGCTTTGATTGCTGTCGTGAAGAACCAACAGCGGAAGAAAAAACAGAAACTACAGGTGATATAGAAGGTGGTGAAACACCTAAACCTAAATATATACAGGTCAATGTAGGAGACGTTACTTATTGGACTACAGGTGAGCTTTTAGCTATGGCTCAAGACTGTGAAAAAGTATTTGATGATCCCGGTCTTGACGGTGTATTAGAGTTTCATGGTGAAAATACAATGATATCAGCCTTGTGGGATATTAAACAGAGTAAGGAGAAACGTCCAGCGTTTAAAGATTATTATGCTTGAGTATACAGAAGAATATAGTAGAGATAATACATCTCAAAGATATAAAGATCTCTTAAAAGAATATGAGAAGTTACATGCATACAGTGAGGGTATGTTTAATGGTAGAAGTTTAATAAGATTTGCTGGACCACTTGAACAAATAATTAACAAACATAAGTGTGAAACACTGCTAGATTATGGTTGTGGTAAAGGACATCCTTATACAGATAAGTTTCATACAGTTCCTGACTCTGATTTCTTAGATAAACCAATACATGAGTTTTGGGGTATAAAAGACATCACTTTGTATGATCCCGGTGAAGAAGAACATAGTAAGTTACCAACTGGTGTTTATGATATTGTAATATGCACTGATGTTTTAGAACATGTGCCACATGAAGATCTTACTTGGGTCATTGAAGAGATATTTAAATACTCTACAAACGTAGTATTTCTTAACATATGTTGTCTACCTGCTATGAAACATTTCCCTAATGGTGAGAATGTTCATGTATCATTGTACCCTGTTAACGAGTGGCTACAATTCATTGCTAGACTATCTATAGATTATCCATATCTAACTATCTATGTTTACGCAGATGACAAAGATAATGATAAGTATCGTTTAAATGCTTATAAAATAATACCAAGACCTACAATTATACCACTAAAAACTAAGCCTGAAAAAGAATGACTGTATTAAGATACAATAGATTTTATTATGATCCTCTACCTAGTAATGTTAAGATAAAAAAAAGTGATATACACGGATATGGTATCTTTGCAAAAGAAGATATTAAATCTAAAACAGATTTAGGATCTACACATATTAAATATCCTATGATTGTAGGCTATGTAAGAACTCCTATAGGTGGTTTTATAAATCACTCAGAAAAACCAAACTGTCATTTAATTATATCTCAAGATTGGGATGACTTTATAATTTATAATGTGGTAACACATAAAAAAATATTAAAAGATGAAGAAATACTTTTAGACTATGAAGTATAAGGAGTAACATAATGTTAGGACTAGCAGATAGTGTTATAGGTGTGGCTGGTAAAGTTCTTGATAAGTTTGTAGAAGATAAAGACCTCAAGACTAAACTAGAGGCTGAACTAAAACAACAGATGATTAGCCTTGATCTTGCTCAGACACAAGCAAATATAGAACAAGCTAAACACCCTTCTATCTTTGTAGCTGGAGCTAGACCTGCCATCATGTGGATATGTGCTCTAGGTCTTGGTTGGCAGTTTATTCTTGCACCTATATCTTCATGGATTATTATAACTTGGTATCCTACGGTAACATTACCTATGTTAGAAACAGGAGAACTAACAAGTCTTGTTCTTGCTCTTCTTGGTCTTGGTGGTATGCGTACAGCAGAGAAGTGGAAAGGTGTTCAAAGAGATAATATGAAACATTGATAATAAAAATAATAGGTGGATCTATATTATTATGGATCTTATATATAATTAGTGTTGGGATTATTCAAACATTTTGTGAGTGTTTAGTTTAATGAAAGCAGGAAAAGTTTGGGGTCAGACCTCTACTATATTTCAAAATGGTGTATTTGAATTTCACCATATTATATTTAATAAAGGTAGTAAATGTAGTAAACATAAACACAAGTATAAGTGGAATGGTTTCTATGTAACTAAAGGTCAACTTATTATCAGAGTATGGAAGAATGATTATAATCTTGTAGATGAAACTATTCTAAATAAAGGTGAATGGACAACAGTAAAACCCGGAGAGTATCATCAGTTTGAAGCTACATCAGATGGTGAGGCTCTTGAATTATATTGGGCAGAGTTTGATCATAATGATATTGAACGTGAGACAGTAGGAGAATCTAGTGGCTCTTAATGAAAAGCAAGAGAAGTTTGCACAGTCCTACATATTACATCGTAATGCTACAGAGGCTGCAAAGAACGCTGGTTATGCTCCTGACTCAGCAGCCAATCAAGGCTACCGTCTTATGCAGAATCAAGAGGTTGTTGATAGAGTCCACGAACTAGAGCAACAGCTTGAAACAGATGTAGATGTTATAGGTGAATTAGAAAAGCAGTATGAGTTTGCTAAAAACAACGGTCACTCAAATAGTGCGCTCAAAGCACTAGAATTATTATCTAGAATACGTGGTGCTAATAGTGATGTTAATTCGGGGTTAGATAAAGACACATTAGAAACAGCTATTGTTGGGTGTCTTAATACATTAGGGGAAGATAAAGTTATTAATCTATTACAGAAGTGTGACTTTGCAAGTAACATATTTGAAGAGGGGGATGTAGAAGAAGATGCCAAGGAAATGGAAGGTGTATGATTCTGATGGTAATATAGTTATTATTACTACATATAAAGAAGCAGCTATATATATGTTAAAAAAATTAAAAGATAAGAAAAAAAGAGGGGCAAAGCTGACCGCTGAGTAGCCTTCTTGCCCCTTTAGGTTACTAACCTACCAGAAAGGTGTAGATTACTCTGTATGGGCAGATATACCCCCTTAACGTGGATTTCGCCCTAATTTACCTGCCTGATAAGCAGCAGCACCAAAGTAAGCTGCAATTAAACCTGATAAGGCTAGATAAGCCATCTCCATAACATTATTATTACCATAACGATCTGGTACAATTATAATAGCTATAGTCATAGCAAGTAACATTCCCATCACAAGCCAAGCCATACGTCTTCTATTAGTCTGATATACAGATTTATCTGGTATCATATCTTCTTTTTTATCTTCACTCATAATAGACTCCCTATTCTGTAGGTATATTTAGATATACCACTGTACCTATCACTATTATTACAGCAGCAAATAAAGTTATTAAAGCAGCTAGTCCAATGTTTTTTATTTTCTCTAATCTCTGGGCTTGTTTTTTTGCTGCATTTTGCTTTGCTTTTTTTAATTCAAGTCTTGCCTCTCTCTCCAGAGCTAGAAACTGTTGCCAACTACCCGGAGTTCCATAGAGTTGCATAAACTCACGAAGCTCTTCTCTTTGTCTTTGAACAGTCTGAGTATGTAACAGACGCTTCATAGCAGTCTCTGAACTAGAACTGCCCATAAGTTTTGTTCTATTGTTTTCTTCTTGTACTTGTGAACAGCCTTTAGCCCAATCAGTTAGCTGCTTACCACAATCTGCAACTGTTCTACCATTCTGAAGAAGTTGTTTTACTTCTTTAAATGCTTTGTTAGCTAACGCTATGCCACTAATAACTGTGACTGGATCAACCAAAATTACCCCTCAATCTATCAACTCATACAAATATCTCTTTTGTACTGTTTGATTTACCAACTTCTACTTCTTGACCATATCTATCATACAATGTGGTGGAGGACTCAGATACTCTTACAACAGGACCATCCATTGTGTATTTACGTGTTATGTAAGTAAGTTCGTCTCCACCAGATTGTATTGTATGTCGTGTGTATACTTCTATGGGAGCTATGCTCATACCCATAATATGTGATTGTACAGGCTCCACTACTTGTAACTCCACACTGTAGGTCTGGGACTACGATCTGAGTCATCCATGTCATCTATATGAATAAATCTTTTATTATGTGCTCCACGTTGAGCTACGCCTATGCCTGTAAATTTATGTTCTATTGCTAGTCTAATAAGATCGTAAGCATCTGATCCTGTTACAGCTACATCTACTGCACGTCCTTGTACGTGTGCTGAATTAGGAGAGCCACCTATTGCACTGTTGTGTGCTTGACTCCTATAACCTGATGTAATAATCATTGGTCTATCGTAACACTCACGAAGACACTCTAATTTTTCCATGAACTTTTCGTCCATTAAACACTCATCTGTACCTTTACATCTCATTTCTTTTTCTGTAAAGTAAGTCCAATGTGTTGACATTATCTACAAATCCTTTCCATCATATTATCTAGTTTAGTTTCAAGTTTATCAAAACGATCTATAAGTTTTTCTATATCTCGTTCAACTTCATCTTTACGTGCATATTCTTTTGCTATCTCTTCTCTAGTTTTACTAACTAATATACGTGCCTCATCTAGTTTTGTATTCACACCACGTATCCACCATATTACCATACCAGCAAAGCCACTAAGTATGAGATTCCATATCATTGCGCTTTCTGGCATTACTCTTCTCCTTGTTTTATTGGAAATAAAGATTGACCTTCAAATTCTTTTCTAACATTTGCTAATGCTTGAAATATTTTATCAGTAGGTATATTTTTTCTTGTTAGACTTTCAATAAATGCAGTGTTTGTTTCTGGATAATCAGGAATAAAAGTACCACCTTGTAAATTTTTAATACTTTCTTGAGTCACATATAATTCAATAGGTAACATTCGTGGAGAAAATACTTTATTATATAACATTAATTCTTCAATAATTTTATCTTTTCCAAATGTTATTAGATTATCTTCTTCTGTTTTTGTCTTACCATCAGAATCTGTATATTGAAATTGAGAATAAATATGAGCCTTCTCAGCTAATTCTTTCATTTTATCTAATTTATACTTCTGCAATTTTCTATATTCATTTACAATTTTATTTTGTAAATCTTCATTATAAGGTTGTGGTTTAATACTATCTATCTCTTTCTTAAAATCACTTACTGTGTCATCTATATTTCTAATTGTTTTAAACATATCAGATGCAACTGTTTTACCATAGTCATATGTTCTTGGTTTCATTCCTGTATATGCCCAAAACTCTATATCTCCAGAGTCAACAGGATAACCATAAGAATTTATAGCAGTTTTATTTACAATATCAGCAATTTCTTCAGCATCAAGAGCATCTAAATAATCTCTTGTTTTTTTAATACCATCTGGAGCAATCTTCTCAACAACATTTAAAAGTCCTGTAGAAATTTTTTCCCAAATATTATCTGTATTTTTATATAAAAAGGAAGGATCACCATTTAAATTTTTATCAAATACTGATTGTATTATAGCACCTGTAAGAAATGTAGGAGAAGTAAATTGTGATGGCCCACTATTCCAAATAGATTGTAATTTAGTAGATAGTTCTACGTCTGGCATTTCTTTACCATCTAAAGCTAATGCAGTAATTTCTTTTATAAGATTTTTAACAAGGGTTGGTTGATCAAACAAAGTACTTGCTATATATTTACCAATAATACGACCATCAGCTTGCTGTTGTGGAGCTTGCATATGTATTCGTTTATAATCAGAATTAAATCCTCTACCAGCTAAATCTAAAGCTCTTGTATTTTCTTTTGGAACACCTACAGTTTCTCCAAAGTCATTTTCTAATTTACTATTTTTATAATCTATTGCTACATCTATACCTTTTGTACTTCCTAGTAATGATCCAATTCCAACTAAACCTGTAGCTGCTAAATAAGGATTAACTCTTCTATTACCAAACTGATCTGGAATTATACCCATACCTTGCAACATATTCTTAGAATATATTCTAGCCATATTAGGATAAACACGTATTGTTTCTGCTGGAAATAAAACAAAGTTTCCTATAAATGGAGTTCTTGAAATACCTTTAACTGTTTGGCCTACTTCACCATAGTTATACATTTTAGCTTTTACTTCATCTGAAGCATTTTTAAAAACAAAATCATTATATTTTTTTCTTGCTTCAGATGCAGAAAGATTTTTATAATCCTCTTGTTGTTTTACATATTTAAAAGGATAAGCTCTTTTAGTTCTTGCCATTTCAGATTGATGTGCTAAAGTTTTAAAATAATTATCAATAGAACCATAAGCTTCTCCTAAAGTTTGAGAACCTTTATTTATTCTTACAGCCGCTCTATCTGCCATCGTTCCTAATTTTCTAGGATCTTCGCTTAGTCTTACAAGATCCATTGTGTTTTCAGCTATAGGATCTGTATCTAATACACCCTGCTCTCTTAACTTAGCAAAGTAATTTAAAGTTTTACTATCTCTATTTTTTAAACCTTGAAATAATCTTACTGTAGAACCAATCGCTGCTTTATACATAGCAGGTTCAAATACGTATGCATTTGCAACCATACTTTGTATACCCCCTAATGTATTAATTAGATAAGCACCATGATCTAAAACAGTTTGACTCATTTGCCCTATACCAGTCAACTTTCTAAACATTTCAAATAAATAGTTGCTAGTATTAAATGCTTGAGAATCTAAAGCATTAATAATAGAATCTCCAAATTCTTTAGACATAGCTAATTTATCTAATTCACTAACACGATTTTGTCCACCTAAAGAACCTAGTACTCTCTTTTCAATTTGTTTAAAAGCATTAGGCATTCCTTTAATATCATTATAAGAAGCAAATGTTTGTAATCTATCTCTTTCTTCTCTAGATCCACCTTTTGTAATACGAGCTTGTCTTGCAAAGTTTCTATTTAATAAAGATTCAAATAGACCTCCCATATTAAATTCTTTATCTAAATTATTTTTAGTAAAAGTTTTTAAATCTGAAACTAAATCTAAAGCTCCCATAACTCTGCTTTGATTTACTAAAGATGTTTCTAATCTAGATAAATAGTTAATATCTTCTTTAAATAAATTTCTTAAAGCAGGAGATAAATCTTTTCTACCACGTAAAACTTTTTCACCAAGACCTGCTATTCCTTTAGTGTTACCTATAGTATCAAATAGTTCAGACACTGAAAAATCACCTGTTCTTTTTCTATTAAGATGAGCAATAGCATCTCTTACTATTCCATCTATCTGAGCTTTCTGATCGCTATCTAAATTTTCATAACGTCTTTTAAATATAGACTGAGAAAAGTCTTGTCTTGAATTATCTACAGCCACTCTTGTTTCAGTAGTGACTTCATCTCCTTTTAAGTATTTTTGAATTTCTTTTAAATATTTTGGGTTATCAACAGCAAGGAAAGATCGTGTTAAATATATTTCACCATCTTGTTTAAAACCAAAACCTAGTTGTCCCTTACCACTCAAACCTAATTGATCATTAATATTCTTTTCATTTGCAAATACAAGACTATTCATTTCATCTATGTCATCTACTATTGTAGCAGGTAATTTAGCTGCTGAATTATCAACTTCGTCTAGCATAGTTCTATGTAAAGAAGGTAAAGTATAATCTGAACTTAGATTTTGAGATACTTTATTAAAAGCTGCTTTACCAAGAGGTGTGTCAAGAAATTCTAAAAAACTTTTTTCATCATAAGTTCTAGGTAGTAAAGAGGCTTGTCCATAATAATTTATATCTGCAAGAAGATCGTCTTTATCAACATTTTCTTTTTTAGATTCAACTTTTACTTTATTTATTAAATCTCTAGATTTCTTTTTAAATGCAGTAGCACGAGTATCTCTACCTTTTTGAGTTTGTTTATATTTATTAAAGTAAGCTTTAATTTCTTTTGGTAAATCTGTTGATAAATGTTTACCAAGAGAAGTATTTACTTTACCAATAATTTCTTTGACAACACTTCTTTGAGAATATTCAGATTCAATCTCATCTGCTTTTACAGCCCTTTCAAGTCCTACTCGTGGTGATTCATCTACTGGTAATCTTTTGTTTACTGCTCCTGTTTCAGTAGGTACTACTTCATCTTCTTTCTGTAAAATTTTTGTTACAATAGCATCGTCACCTTTTTTATTGATGTCAATTCTGTTTAACATTCTTTGTAGACCAGCGTCAGGAACTTCTTCAATAACTTCAGTAGAGATAACCGCAGCATTTTCACTTGCAGGTGTTTCTTTTGTAACTTCTCCTTCTTGAATTGCTTTTCTTTTTCCTCGTACTTTAGCTAATCCTTTACTTACACTAGCTTTTAAAATAGACCCTAAAATAAAAGCCGCATTGATAGGACCACTTACAACAGCACCACCTAAAGCATCAACTATTTGCTTACCACGTTTTAATAAATCAGGATCATCAGGATTTATAGACAACTCTTTATAATAATCAACTACTTCTTTTGGTGTAAATTTTTCAACAATGTTTAAATATTTTAATACACCTTTTTCAAATATATTAAAGTCAGTAAGATCACCAGTCTCAACTGCTTTAGCAACTTGAGGTAGCTCTGCAATTATATCTTTTAAAATTAACTCATCATCGTCTCTTGTTAAGACATCAGCAACTACAGCACCAGTTCCTCCACCAGCTATTACTTTAGCTGATCGCATACCTTTTGATAAAACTTTAGTTTTTTCTACAGGTTGTAATAGTTTGTCAGCAATTTTAAATCCAGCAGTACCACCAATTAAAGCAGGAACAATTTCTGTTACCGCTTTTTCCCAAGAAGTTGCAGGTAATTTTTTATCTTTATATTTTTGAATAGCTTCTTCTATAGCTTCTGACTGTGTTGGAAATTTATTTTTTAAATCTTTTAAAAGATCACTTACAAGAACATCGCCTTGCTTTCCTAAATTTCTAATACTATCAAAAACAATGTTTCCTGCTGTTAATGCATTTACAGCATCAGCAGTTGTGCCTACTACATTAGTAGCAGCTTTTATAGGATCAGTGGTTAGTTCAGTTAATAGTCTTCTACCACGTTCTTGCTTTTCTAATTGTAACGTAGGTATGTCAGTTTCTTTTGCAAATGTTTCTTCAGGATCTTCTACTTTTTTATAAGTTTCTTCTAGCTCTCTAGTTAGTGAGGCTGCTTCTGGTACTTGCTGTTGTCCAACTAGACGAGCTTCTTCTAATGTAGCTCCTCTTTGCATAGCTTCTTCTTCAGCAGCTAACTGTTTAGCTTTTGCTTCTCGCTGTTCTCTTAGTTGTTGATCTAAAGTTTTTTCAATATCTTTAGGATCAAGAACATTTTGCGGAACAGGAATAATAGCATCAGAAGTAGGTGTATACTTTTTTAAAAAATCATCTATTGATTTTACTTTAGATTCAGATGTATCTTCTGAAACAGTTTGAGTTGGAGATGCTCCATACTTTTTAAAAAAATCATCTATATTTGTAACCATAGTTTTACTACTTTAATAATTTTATAATATCTACTGGTTTTAAATTATATACTCCAGCTAAGTCTTTTATAGCTTCTTTTCTTTGGTTTCCTTTAAATGTTCTTATTCTTGCTAGACCTGCTTGAAATTGAGAATCTTGTTTTAATTTAGCTATTGAGACTGGTTGTTTTGGTTTTGGTGTTCCCTGTTCTAAGACAGATTCTATTGATCCTAACAATGCTTGAGCTTGTCCTGCAAAACTTGGATCTTTCTTATATAAATTTAAAAATGTAGTAGCAGCTTTTTTATAATCACTCAACATGGCATTATATGCAGCAGATCCTTTTTGTAATTGTTTACCACCAGCCGCAACAGCAAGTCCACCTTTTTCATCAAGAACATAACCATGTTTTGTTAATGCTGTATTTATAGCTTTTTGATAAGCACTATTAAAAGCTTTAGCTTTGTTAGTTGGAGTTGTTTTAGATGCTGCCTCTGCCCGGTCTTTTTGAGTTTTAGCAACTGTCGCTAATTGATCAAGCTGTCCAGTAGCAGCGTCTTGTGCAGCATCAAATACCTTGATAGGCATATTTGCTTTTAATATATCAAGATTAGTTTGTAGTTTATCTACCTCAGCTTGTATTTCATCTGCTTTATCATTCTGTCCTTTCTGTCTTAGATCTTGTACTTCTGCTTGTTTTGTTTTTATTTTAGCAGAATCAAGAGCAGCTTTTCTTACTAACTTATATTGATCTTGCTCTGCCTTTGATTTTCCTTCAGCGTATTTAGACATTGTTAATGCAAGAAGACCTACTGCACCAAACCTACCTGCATCCTCATCTAACACTGCACTTTGAGCAGCAGTTATTCCTGCCTCTTTAGGATCAATAATTTGTTTAGCTGCTTCAGGATTAATAATATCTAGTGTATCTTTATTTATTTTACCCAACTCTTCTAAAAACTTTTTATCTCTTTTTTTAATATTATCTAGAGCTTTAGAAGACCGTTCTTTAAAGTTATCTATAGTTTTTTGAGCTACATTAGCAGTTTCTTGTTGTCTTTTTTGTTCTAGAGTTCCTCTAAGTTTAACTAAATTCTGTTGCTCTTGTGAAAGACCTAAACCTCCCAGACCTTTATAAAGAGCTTCTGGTCCTAATCCAGCTCCGGGTATAGCTGCTTTACCTGCCATTGATCTTTTAACTAGAGGTAAAGCATCTGCTAAACCACCACCCATCTTACGACCTACTTGTCCACCTTCAGCTACTCTAGCAAAATTTCCTAATAAAGCTTGATTAGAAAACCCAAATCCAGTTGGTCGTCTTGACCTTCTATCTCTAAGTCCCTCTAAACCTAAACCAAATACTTGTTGTGTTGGAGTTGCGCTTGGTTTTTTATCAATTTGTGTTTTTGTTACTGCTTTAGTAAATGGACTTCCTGTTACAAAGCCACTAAGTCTAGCAAGTTCTGTAGGAATAAACTCATCTTCTTCTAAAAATCTAGCATATTCTTCTCCTAATTTTGCTTGTCTAAATTCTCTATCTTCTTCTCCTATACTTTTTAATAATCCATATTCAGCTAATCCTGAATCTAATCTATCTGTTCCTATATCTCTTGCCATTCCTGACGCACCTAATAGATCTCCAGCTATTGTTCTTCTACGATCACCTTCCTCTTTAAATTTAGTATACGCATCTGCAAAAGCTTTTTCTCTTCCAATAGCTTCAATATCTCCAAGTTGTCTACTAAAAGCATCGCCAAGTAATGAAGCTTGAACACCAGCACGACTACCAAGACCAGACATACCTCCAGCAGATACGGCTTGTTTCTCAAACTCAGGCATTACTCTTGATAAAAAGTCTTCTTGAGCTTGTCTTTTTTGAACATCTAAAACAGCACTTAAATATGGACTCATAAATTTTTCAGCAGTATCAGCCGTAAATTCAACACCTATATCTCCTATAGAATCTTTATATGCAGCGATATCTTTTTCATATTGATCTATATATGGATCTTGAACACCTACTAATGATTTTAATCCTGCTATTGCAGCTAATTCATCTTCACCTAAATCAGCAATAGTTGATTTACCAAAATCTGCTGGACCTCTTGCAACTCTATCTTTATAAAGTTGCATAGCGTCATCTACAACTAATTTAGCTCCCGGCTTTATCTCTTCTGGGAGTTGTGTTGTTGTTATTTGAGTTGATGTTGTACGTTCTGGTTTACCAAAAAGAAAATCCATTAAGCTCATTTTACTATCCTATCGCTGATTTTAATGAAGCTAGTCCATTTATTTGTTTGGGTTGTTTAGTTGTTCCAAATGCTTCTTGTCTAATTTCTCTTACTACTTTATCCATAATATCTGCACCTGCATCTGCACTGCCATTACCAAGAGCAGACATTGTATGTGCATCTACGATATATTCATCTGGACTTACAGCAAGAGTTGCTACCTGTTCACCTTTTTCTATTATAGGCATCTGAACATTATCTTGCATACCATGTCCTTCGCCGGGAACAGGACCACTACCAAAACTTACAACCATTCCCTCTGTACCAGCTTTTGCTTGCATAGTAGGTTGCATCCTCTCAGCTAGTATATTATCATATGAAGATGGTGTTTCAAAAGCATTTATCATATTTTGTATTTTAGCAAATCTTTCTGGATCTGCTGGCTGCACATTCATAGGTCTTTGGTTAGAAGGTACAGGTTGATCCATAGGCATTGGAGGCATAGGAGGCATTGGTGCTGGTGGTGGATTAATTATATTAGAAGCTAGTTGCATTTCTTCTGTGCTAATTTTAGCACTCTCTGCTAATTTATTTAAACCACTAAGTTTTAATATTTCTAATATATTTTCACTCATGGCTGCTTACCTTTTAAAAAGTCATTCATCATATTAGAGTAGTTTAACTTTTTCATTTTCATAAACTCTTGTTTTTGATCAAGACGATATCGTTCAGGATCAATCGCTTGTCCAGTATTAATATTATTTAATAAAGTACTTTCATTAATTAATTTAAAATGCTCTGCTAAATTTTTTTTCATTAGTTTAAATTCTGCCATGAAGTTTCTGCACCAAGACTAACATACCCTTTAAATTTTCCTGAACTTACAGAGTATGCTATGTCACCTTTTTGTGGACGACCTATCTGAGTTACTGTCGTTACAGTAAATACAGTTGCTGCCGCCGCATTATCTATATCTAAATCTCTTGCATCTAACTCTTGAATTAAAACATCTCCCCATGTTTTTACTTGATTGTACATATCTACCAAGTCTTCATTTGTTAGTGCAAAAGGTAAAACAGGATATGTTGCCATTATCTTTCACCATCACCTTGTAATGCTATTCGTACTGATCCCCATCTCCAACTAGCATTATTTGATCCACAAGATACCCTAATTTTAGCTTGCCTTCCTCTAGCTCTTATATCAATCTTTTCTGTATTATTAAATATATCAAACTCTTTTGTAGTCTGTTCTGTGCTTTCAGGATATTTTTTTGTTACGATTTTAAATTTAATCTGTCCTCCTGATAAATCATAGTCAGGTACAATTTTATTCATAAACATAACTTGATTACCATCATTAATATCAAAATCACCAGACTCCACAAAAGATGTTAATGTTTCGTCACTACCTGTAAATATACCCGGTGGTTCATTGTTATAAATATTATTTCCAGTTGCAGTCACACCAGTTGTTATAGTATTTCCAAATACACTACGATCAGTAAATGTAGTAAATATCATTTCACCGTATACCCAGTACTTTTCTTCTGGATTATAAATAACATATTTATTACATTCTGTATTACCATTAGAAACATATAGCCATATTATTTCTCTAAATTCAGAATTAATACCACAGTAAACTTTATCATAATAAGATGTATTAAGATCATCAAATATAAATCTACGAACCGTACAATCTAAAACTTGAACTGCACCAGCATAGACATAAAAATTATCATAACCCATCCAATATGTAGTGCCGTTATAATCTATGGCTGCATGTTGTCCTATAAGTCCACAGTTAGTTCCTACTTGTTGAAACTTAAATACAAAGTTACCACCAACAAATTGCATAAGCCAAAGAGCATTATCTGTCCAAATATTAATAGCATTTCTTCCACGAACAGCACCAACTATTCTAGTTCCATCTGTTAATACAACTTCACCAGAGTCTGTAGCAGCCGTTGGATTCCATTCATTTCTATCATCTTGATCAGACCAACGAACAAGCATGGGATCAAACGTACCACTAACTGTAGCCGTAGCTTCAAATCTATTTGTACCAAGACAGATAAGATGTCTATCATTAGGAGATACAATAATAGAGTTTGTACTTACAGGTGATGTTGTAACAGATGTTGCTCTTACTGGTTCTGTACTTGCATCAGAATCATAGTAAAATAATCCACCACCTTTTCTGTTAGCTACAACATCATCACCCCAGTTATCAAAACTCCATTGTGATATATCTAAAAACAAACCACTAGCACTAGCTGATGCAGGTTGATTCCATGCTCTTGTTTGTGAAGCACATACTGTAGCTTGATACCTAGCAGCACTATAACCTAAACCTACGGCTGCAACAGAGTTACCTGTTGGTATATAATAATTAAATGTTGCACTTCCTACATCACTACCAGTTGCATTAGCAGCAGTTGTTACATTAATTGTAAAAACATCTGCACTTTCAATAGATACAATTTGATACGTATTCCCTTGTAAACTTACAGCATTAAATGCTGCTGAAGATGTAAATAAAACATAATCACCAACTGCTCTACCATGTCCTGAATCAGAACAACAAACTCTAACTTCACCAGAATTTGTACCAAAACAATTTGTTAAAGTAGTTATTGTTGTTATAGGTGTTACATCATATAACTCATCACCCTCATGAACATAAAGTTTTTCAGGTGTACCAAATATTGCAGTAGAAATATTATCAGCAGGTTTCCATGCTAGTAATGCTCTAGCTGATCCATCAAACTTAGCTCCTTGTGCTCTTGTTTCGTAGCCTCGCATATTCTCAGGTTTGCCTTCACGAAATCTAACACGGTTTCCATCAAACCATTTACCCTCTTCTGCATATTGGGTAGACTCTCTGTGGAAACCCGGAGCCAGTTTAAATGTTTTTAACTCTGCCATATTAAGTCTTTATAATATAAGTTAATATAAGTGTAGGCTGTACGTTATTATGTGCTGAACCACTACCAGTAGTATTAATAAGATTTTGATTACCTCCTGAACTTGTTCTATATGTTTGAGTACCACCAGCATGAGAGCCATCAGTTTGTGTATTAACTATATTAAATCTATCACCACTATCATCACCACTACTTGCTGGATTAAGAGCTTGGTGAGTATGTGAAGCAAGTTGTGCTTCAGTTAGTGTATGTGTTTCTAAACCACCAGCAGCACCAAGAGTATCACCATCAACACCACCTGTTTGTCCAGTTAATCTATTTTGACTTGACCCACCCATATCATCTTTACCAGCAACAACACGACCACGTAAGTCAGGTAATGCAAAAGTACTACCTGCTGAACCACCATACGTAGTACCAATAACAGATTCTAAAGCAGGGTAATCTGATTTGTTCAATGTTTGTCCAAAACAAAATAAAAATCCAGTTGGAGCAACTGTGCCAGCAAAGGGAATAACTGCACCTGTAGGCATAGCTACAATCCCAGTTAGATTAGAACCATCTCCAAAATATGCTGATGCACATACTTTAGAACTTACAAATACATTTCCTTTAACAGTTACATCAGATAAAAATGTTGCATTACCTGCTACACTTAACGTAGAAGCAAGACTAACTGCACCTGCAACTGTTACTGTACTACTAAAATTAGCAGCACCTCCTACATCTAAAGTTCCTCCAACAGTTAAAGAACTAAATTCTGATGGAGCAACATTAAAGACATTTGTTCCATCAGTTATTACATGTTGATTTGTAGCAGGAGATATGGTTACACCAGTTTGTCCAGCTACCTTTAATATAACATCTGCACCAGCAGAAGCGTATGATACAACATTACGTACTACATAACTTTTAGAATTAGATGGTATAAGAATATTAATAGCACTATGAGTTCCACCTACACTACCTTGAATTTCAAGAAAAGCAGAACGAGCCTGATCACCACTACCTTGATTTTCAGTTAATGTAACATTAGCAGTAGTTCCTACTGTTATAGTTGTATAACCTGCTACAGCATCATCAACAAGACTAATAACACCATCGTTAAGAACCTGTCCCCAACTATTAGGATTGTCTCCATCACCTTGTTTATTAAGTCTAAGGTTAGTAGTAAAAGTACTAGACATTTTATTTTCCTTCTAAAGATTTAAGAAGTTCATTTGTAAAAGTATCAAGAGCTACTTGCACTTGATCTAGTTGAAACTTTAAATTATTTGCTTTTAGCTGTAAGTCTTTTATCTGATTAATAAAATAATGTTGTTGTTCAGATAAATCATTTTCTTTATAATCAGTGCCATTTATATGTATAACATTTGGTTCTTCAGCTTTTATAGCGTTATCGTTCACTTTATTCTCCATAAATATTTATTATAATATTATATCATATTTTACCAAGGAATACCAGAACCTTGTTTTGGAGTTGCTTTTTCTGCAATCTGATTAGCTACATTAGTTTCTATTGAGGTTACTTCATCAGAACCTAGAGCATCTTTTGCCCATCCTATTGCTTGTGTTTCTGTAATATCTGAGTAAGAGGTAAAAGATGACAGATCATCCGTTGGAATAACAATAGTGCCATAGCATTGTCCTGTGTTTCCATCTGTATCTTTATCTGCACAAACCCAATGCACATTAAAAACTACGTTTGTTTTACCACCATGACTTTTGTAAAAGTCAAGAGTATTTATTGACCACGTTGCTGCCATTTTTTTCTCCTTAATTTAGCAAGCCATTAATACACATGGCACAAGGTATGAGCCATCATCATAAGTATGTGAAACATTTGTGCTAATAACTTTCGCAATCGTTTTGCTGCGAACAATATCATCACCCTGTGGCTTGGCTGTACCGTCACCAGCACTCATTAGTAAGTCACCTCGTGCCACTGTCGTGCTACTAGCAATACGAATAACCATGTCGCCAGTCATCGCAACATTCATATCATTAACACGACTACTACCGTAGGGGTCGTCGTAAAGTTCTTCTTCGTTCCAGTTAATAAATACACCAGCTACATTTACGTCACCTTCTACAGAAGATACAGCCATGCAATTAAGTTGTTCGTTATTTTTAGTTGTTCCATCTTCTTTAGTCCACACAGCCATCTTATCAAGATTGGTCATCACAGTGCCTTTAAGTAAACCATCAATGCGGTTTCCATCAGCAGTTTGTGACCAACGCCCCAAGTGACCACCATTGTAAGTTACAGTACTGCCAGACACGATAATACTGCCTTCATTACTGTTATCTTGCCTGAAAGCTACAAGCGTCCCATCAGAGTCCTCTCTATTAACATAAAGTGCTGCGCTTGTGCTTGTTGTACCAATGAATCCAGCGGCATTTTGATGTGTTTCAAAGCCATTATTAGCCAATCCTGCCGCTGTCTTTAGCATCAAAAGTCGTCCAGAAGAATCAATAAGCCCACGTTGAGATCCGTTTACATTAAACCGCATCTGATCACCATTGTGAGCATATATAATTTGACCACTTGAACTTGAATCTGGATCACCAAATTGTATTTGACTGTTAAAGTTAGCAGCCGCTCCAATTCCTATTGTCCCACTGCCATTATTGCCATGAACTCGTAACTGCTGACCAGAAACAGCCGCAGTTGTGTTAATTAGCACGAGTCCACCATCTGTAATAACTAGTCTGGTTGCATCATTAGTTTCATCATGTATAGTAAAATGTGCATTGCTAACTGATGGCGAGCCGGGACGAATACCGTACTTGTGTCCACCACCAACGCCTGTACTGTCAATTATAATTGCTGATTCTACACTACTTCCACCTTTCACATGAAGAGGTACATCTGGTGAGTCAGTTCCTATTCCAACATCACCTCCTGTAGTAATACGCATACGCTCTGTATTTGAAGTTAAAAGTGTAAGGGGTGTTGCACTACCTGTACCATTAATTGTGCCAACCCTACCCAGACTACCTGTAAAATCAACTAATGTTCTTGCTGGCCCAGCACTAAAGTTTGACGATGCTCCTGATGAACCTACTGCACCAACAACATTTAAAAACTCTGTTCCAGTTGTTCCATTAATATGAACTTTACCACTTACTGATACATCGCCTTCAAACTCTGCTTTACCTGTAGCTAAGAAAGTGCCGCCCACAGATGTGTTACCAGCTATATTAACTGCACCACTTACTGATACAGCATCTTCAAAAATTGCTGCACCTGCTACAGTGACAGTACTATTAAGTTGAGTAGCACCTCCTACAATTAATGCCCCACTAACAGATACGTCATCTTCAAATTCTCCTTTGCCTGTAGCTAAGAAAGTGCCACCTATAGATGTGTTACTATTTACATTTAAAGTAGAAGCAAGTGAAACTGCACCACCTATTGTTGTTGTTCCACCTATATTAACATTGCCACTAACAGATACATTACCATCAAATGTGGTATTACCTGTGGTAAATAATGTACCACCTATAGAAACATTACCTGCTACATCTGTAGCACCAGCTACACTTACATTATTTTTAAAAGTAGCTGCACTTGATACAGTTACAGTAGATCCTAAATGTACTGCACCACCTACACTTAAAGTAGATGCAAGACTTACTGCACCTGCTACTGTTACTGTTCCTCCAAAATTACTATTACCACTAACAGATACATCATCTTCAAACTCAGCTTTACCAGTAGTAATTAATGTACCACCTATGGAAGTATTACTATTTACATTTAAAGTAGAACCAAGACTTGTAGCTCCAGCTATTGTTGTTGTCCCACCTATATTAACATTACCACTAACAGATACATTACCATCAAATGTAATATTACCTGTAGTAAATAATGTACCACCTACAGAAACATTACCTGCTACATCTATGTTTCCAGAAACTGATACACTATCTTCAAATATAGCTGCTCCAGCTACAGTTACAGTAGATGCTAAATGTGTTGCACCACCCACACTTAATGTAGAGGCTAGGCTAACTGCACCAGCAATAGTAGTAGTGCCGCCAATATTAACATTACCTGATACGGATACATCGTCTTTAAATTCAGCCTTACCTGTTGCTAAAAAAGTACCACCTATAGAAGTATTACCAGTTACATCTAAAGTTGATCCTAAACTTGTAGCTCCTGCTATTGTAACAGTGCTTGCAAAATTAGATGCACCTGCCACACTGAGAGTAGAAGCTAAACTAACTGCTCCTGCTATTGTGGTAGTTCCTCCAATTCTAAGATTACCTGATACTGAAACATCATCTTTAAATGTAGAAGAACCTACTGCATTAAACGTACCACTTACAGAAACTGCACCTCCAGCATTTATAAATCCAGAAACAGATATATTTGATGTAACACCTAATTCTGCTTGCACATTAGTTAAATTAGATCCATCACCATAAAATGCAGAAGCACAGACTCTAGCATTAGTAGCTTGAATATTTGTACCAGCTATTGTAACAGTGCCACCTACATTAAGATTACCACTAACAGATGTATCTCCACTAAATCCTGCATTACCTGTAGCTCTAAATGTGCCACCAACTGAAGCAGAAGTAGCCACATCTAATCTACCACTTACTGATACATCATTATCAAATGTTGCTTTAGATGTAAATGTGCTTGCACCTTCTACATTAAATGTACCGCTTACAGATACATTATTATTGAATATAGCTTCGCCTTCTACAGTTACTGTGCTACCAAAATTAGCTGCCCCTGATACAGATACATCATCTTTAAATACAGCTTTACCTTCTACTGTAACTGTAGAACCAAAGTTTGCTGCACCACCTACCGTAACAGTTGATTTTAAATGTGTAGCTCCCACTATAGTTGCAGTACTAGATACTTGTAGTGTACCACCCACTACAGCATTACTAACTGATATATTACCTGCTATAGTTGCAGTAACACCTGTTATATTTGAACCGTCTCCATAAAATGCAGAAGCACATACTCTGTCATCTACATGAAGATTATTATCAAGAGAAACAGAACCAGTAACTCCTAAAGCACCACTAACTTGTACAGCATTAGTTGCTACTTTAAGTGCTGTATTAGTGCCATCTCCTGTTTGTATAGGTTTAAGAGATGTGTCTACACCTTCATTACTAACAGCAGAACTTACAAGTATAAGCTGTTTATAAGTATTTGAAATAAGTTTTCCTGTTAAATCTGTCATATTAGCTGCCAAAATTTTTCTGTTGAATCATATGTGCTTGTTGCTTGATCCCATGTTAAATTTCTACCTGTATTATCTGGTCTTGGATTTAGTATTGCAGGATTATCTCTAACATCAGGTACTTTGTTTTGTGGATGATTTTTTAAATCGTATTGTCCTTCATAATCTTCTGGGCATACTAGCATACCATAGCTATTTAATCTCATTTGACGATGTGGATAAACAAACCCACAAATGTCACACATAGCTAAAGCATTTTTAGTACTTGCCATTATATGTATCCTAACCTTGGAACCACATGCATAGAGGCTCTTTGTCTATCTTCCTGCATAGCTCTTGCAAGAAGTTCTTCATAATTAAGTTTTAAAAATTGTATTCTATCTGCTGGAACACCGGGACGTTTTATTGACATATAATAAGAAAGTCCCATTGTTAAACATGGTAAAAATCTTTTAGGTACATCAGCATTTTGTACTGCTGATTTATTTACATCTTGTAATTCTTTTACTAATTCTAATTTAAGAACATCAGTTGAGTTATCTGGTAGAGGCCACACACGTAAAACAGGATTATCTCTTTCTCTACGAATAGAATATTGATTAGGTCTGCCTTTTTGTGTTTTATTTGGTATAAGTAAATATTCTTCTGAGCTAATTCTTTCTAGTTGTAAATCTGTATCATCTCTATTAATAACAACTTCAAGAGCATCTACGGTAGAACTATCTAATGAATATGTAGCAGTGCTTGCTGTTACAGTTAAAGAAGAAACAGATGTACTCCAAAGCATCACACCACGATTCTGCCAATCTTTAAGCATAAGATTAATAGAGCGTCTAGCAGATGCTGGTTCATGACCTAGTGTATTTTCACCACCAATCATCTCTGTAGCTTCTTGAATAACTTCATCTATATCTAGATTAAAGTTATATGTTCCTGAAACTGCCATTACTTCTTAGTCCTTCTTCTTACGGCTTTCTTTCTCTTCTTGAAAGTCCTGACCATCGTAGGCTTGCCTCCTACTCCTTGTGCCTTTGCTCTCTTCCTTGCAACAGCACTTTTGATCTGACCTTTGGTCATGCGCTTCGCAGTGGCTCTTGGTACGCATTTTGGATATTTCCTCTTGCTAGTTTTAGTAGACTTACGACCACAGGCTTGGAACTTGCCCTTTTTCTTTGGAGCACCAATATCAACCCAATCACCCTTTGGGCCTTTTCCAAACCAATCTTTTAAGCTCATGCGTACTTACCACCACGTTTCTTATAGGTACGTACTAAATATGCGTTTGCATATGCGCTTGGATATACCTTGAACTTACGCTTAGTTTCTGCTTTTACCTGTGCATAAAGTTTAGGATTAAGCGGTCTAGGCGATCCTTTTTTTCTTTTTGTTTTTGGCTTTGCTTTTTTGATTGCCATCTTTTAATACCTTCTTTGCTTGTTTAGCTATTCGTACAACTTCATTCTTACCCATTACTTTTGCACGTTGTTCCATAACTGTAAGTATTTGTATTTTACGTGCATATGGTTTTTTAATTCGTTTAACTTTAGCCACAGTAGCTCTTGCATCTGCTGGAGTAGCAAACTTTATACTAACTGTATCTTTTGGATTTTCATCAGTATAAAGTCTGCGTCCAGATCCTTTTGGCTTTTTACCTGTTCCTTTTTTAGGGTCAGCCATTACCTAGCACGACCACCACGAGAACGATACTTAGTAGCTTTACCGCCACCCATGCGTCTTACTGTGCCACCACGAGAGCGATATTTAGTAGCTTTACCACCACCCATTCTTCTCAAAGCACCACCTCTAGACTTATACTTAGTAGCTTTACCGCCACCCATGCGTCTTACTGTTCCACCTTTAGACTTCATCTTCGTTCTTTTCATCATCTGGATCACACTCCTCTGCATATAAGTTGTTAAAAGTAATATTAGGATTCATATAACTATTATCTATCTCTGCTGAATGTACATATTGACTTGGTGTAAAATCTGGTGCTCCTTCTCCAGTAACCCATAAAGCAGGATTAGTTACTCTTACTCTATTATTAGGTAACGCCACAATGTTACCTGTAAATTCATCTGCATCTATAAGTTCTAATACATGTGATTGTTTATGTTGTGCTGGATCATCAGAAATATAACTGTCTGTATAATCTACTGTAAACATATAACGACCTGTATAAAACTCTCCATTTATTTTACAAAGCCACGGACTAGAAGATATTCTATCCATAACTATTACACTATGATTTCTAGCAGAGCAGTCCCAAGGTTGGGCAAAATGTGTAGGCATTAACTCAGGCCATTCATCTAACTCTGTATCTGCCACTAATGCAGCTATTGGCATCCTAGCCCACATAGCTCCACCGTGTACATTTTCTTCTTCATCACATCCAGTAAATACTACTTGAAAACTTAGTGATCTATCTGGTATAGTATTAACTGCAAAAGCTAAAGCGTGTAAGTATTCTCCTTGATATTCTTCATGATTAGTTGTAAACTCTTTACGCACCCAACATTTAAAATGAGGGATGTTTGATATTAAGTAGGACATTTGATTTTAGCATCTCCATCTTCTACGTGCTTGTCTCAAGCGGCTATTAGGATTCTTAGCTGCTTTTGGAAACTTTTTCATTTGCCCCGCTGATCTTGCACAGAAAGACTTTCGCCTTGCTGCTCTTTTTGCTGTTCTAGGTTTTGCTTCTGTTACGGCTGTTTGTAATTTAGAACCGGGATTCTTACGTCTATATGCAGCTACACCTTTAGCAGTCATACCTGCACCAGTTTTAGTAGGACGTTTATGACCACCTTTAATGGTCAGTCCTTTCATACCTGTCCCTTTTCTTTTTCGTTTACGTACAGCCATATTATATCTTTACATAAGTATCTTTATATTTTTGAATTAAGTAGTAACATAAGTCAGCCCAATATATTTTAAAGTCTGTATAGTCTTCACGATTAGGTTTAACTATATCATAGTTTATTTTACTATTATTAATACTTCCAGCCATCAAAACATTTTGTCTGAATAAGTAGCTTTACCAAAACCTTTCATGGCTTGACCTACACCACGAACTTTACCACCTACATTACGTTTTACTTTACCACCTAACTTACGTATTTCAAAACCACCCATATCCATAATTTCTTTTTCAGTGGGTGGTACGCCTCTAGCAGTAAGTCCCATACGATCTGCTACATCTTGTCTAGCTGGTGCAAATTCACCTGTTTCTACAAGACGACTCTTACCACCTTTACCGGGACGTACTTTTGCTTTGCCTTGAGCTACAAGACTACGCCTACGTGCAGGAGAAACCTTTTCAGGAAGTTTGGCTTTAGATAGAAGTGGCCCTTGTTCTACTTCTTGTCCCTTTGGACCTGTTTTACGTCTACCAGCTAAAATATTAGAACCTCGTTCATCTGATATCTCGTCTCGTTTTTGAGATTTAATTAAACGATTGAGTTCGCTTTGTTCAGCCCTAGTTCTTTTTACTTTAGGAGCTTTTGGTTTTTTAGGCGCAGCTTCTTTAATAGCTGCTTTTAACTCAGCATCAGATTTCTTTTTTGCTTCTGTTAAAGATATGCCTAATGCTTTTGCACCTTTTTTTTGAAGTTCAGTAGCAGGTTTTACGCCACGAGCTTTACGTTTACGTCCAGCACGTTTAGCAATTTCTTTAGTAAGTGTTTTAGCCATACTTAGCTCTCCACTTTAAATGACTTACCTTGAGTATAATCTTCATCTACAACTACATCTTGAGGTGGTCCTTTTACATCTGGACCTTTACGTGCAGCACCATAACCTTGTCCAGTAGGTCTGCCTACAATCTCATCTAAGTTATGTGGCCGTTTAATTAGTGTATGAGGTCCAATCATTTCTTTCTCCTCTTTTTCTTTTGTTTCTTTTTAGGTGGTTTAGATATCTGTTGTCTAACACTTGATCTACTAATCATCGTACATCATAGATACAATTTGACCACCTGTCATAGCGGTAACTATTCTACCACCTTTTTTAGCTACAGCAAATCCCATTTCTTTAGCTGCTTGTTTACCTTTTGGTCCTGAAGCTACAAGTGCTCGTACACCTTTTCCTTTACTACCTTTAGGTATAGCTTTACCACCACCAGCTTTTGGAATGTTTTTACCTCTTACTTTTGATCGTCCACCCGGACCACCCCTAGATTTCATATCTTTAATAGAATTTCTTAAAGCCGTAATACGTTGTTTATTTTTATTTATAAATTTTAACTTTGCTGTTCCTGATAACTTATCAACTTGTTCTTCATATTTTGCTAATTGATCTTCCTTTATTTTTAAAGCTTTATCAAACTCATTTGCTTGTTTAGCTGCTATTTTAGAGGGTCGTATGTTAGCATCAGCAGCTTCAGCAGTTTCTCCGGGTGTCCTCATTGCTGGTTGATTTGGATCAGCAGCAGCCTGACCTTCACCTTTTCTTGCTTTTTTAGCAGCAGGAGTATTTTGTTGTTTTGCCCCTGCTCGTCTTGATGTTGGAGATGCAACTTCTCTCATAACACCTGCGCCTGTGTCTTTAGACATACGCACTCTTTTGCCTTCTTCATTTAAACGAGTAGCACTTTTAGTACCACCTTTCAATTTTTGACCTGCTCTTTTAGCAATATTTCCAACTAAACTTTTAGCCATAATTAACTTTCTCCTTATTGTATTGTGTTAGGACCACCAGCAGGAGAAGCAGCAACTGCCATATCATCCTGTCTCGTTCTTCTAGCCTGATTACGTAGTGCTTGGATTTGATCAATATATTGTTGAGTCCAATATTGTAGATTACTCCAATCTTTATTAAACATTGTAGCTTCCATAAGAGAAGCATAAAACAAAGCGTTATAACAATACTCACTAAAATAATTAGTTGTTGTTACACTTGTGCCTGTAGCAGATGCTAAAGGTAATGGTTGAGATTGAGTTTGTATTTCTGTTGTGATAACAGATGATGGTGTTGGAACTATTTTAAGTGTGAGATTATTTTTTCTAGAATAGTAACGAGGTGTTCCAGTAGAGGCACTAACAGGCCAATAATCCTTGACATATTCAAAAGTACGTGGTAATAAATTAGTAACGGTAGTTCCAGTGCTAACTACGTAGTTTACATTGCGAACTACACGTACACGATCATTAAGAGTTACTGCACCAGCATTACCAGCAGATACAGAAACATTTGAAAATTCATCTAATCCAAAATCATCAAGATCTTTTATAAGACGAAACTCTGCTCGTTGTATAAAACCAGTAATAGCACTGGTGAACTCAGTGCCATCATTTTCAGTAACTTCCTGAATGTCTGATTTTAATTTAGCAAAGTTAGGCATACTAACCTACATATAATGTAATCGTAGGAGCATCAACTCCTGATACAGATACACTTACAATACCATGCACAGGAACACCCATGTCACCTATATACATATCATTTGAGTCTGTAGCACCTACACGATAGTGAATAGCATTACCTTTTGCTGTTTTATTTGTAATTTGTTTACTACCTGATATTGCAATTTCACCTGCAACAGTAGAAAAAGTATGTATAGCAACAATACGATTAACTGTAGGCAAAGGATTAGATCCATCGCCTTCACCACCTAGTGTTACTGTTGGTGCATCTACAAATCTAAATCCTGTTATGATTGCACCATCACTGCTTACATTGTGTGCTACTTTAATATTTGAAGCCATTTATATTCTCCATGTAATAAAGGAGGAGGTGACATAGTGCCACCCCCTCGCTCTTATTAAGAACCAGCACTTCCAAAGAAGCCACGCCAATCAGATACACCAAAGCTATATCGCTCTCGTGCCTTAAAGCGCAAGTTACCAGTATCAAAGTCAGGCTCCATCTTTGTTTGAAGTGGAGAACGGACAAACATTTTCGTACCATTAGGAACATCTGTCTTAATGAAATACGAGTTCGTATCCGTAAACCTGCGATTGATAAAGTAACCTTCTGGAATCATGCCCAAGTGACGAGTAGCGTTTATAGCGTTCGTATTTGGGTTTGCCGCTGCCGCACTCGTTTGAGTGTTGCCGGGGCTTGCCAAGATACGATCTGTAATCGCCCATGAGTCAACAGGAACATGAAGTGAAACAGCACTTGCACCAATCAAAATACCACGATCATCTTTAAGTTTCTGAATCGTAGTAAGAGCAGTTTCAAGTGTTGCTTCTGTAAGGTCAGCCGCCGCAAGAAGGTTAGACTGATTACCATCAGAGATTGTGGGGTGTGCATCAGAAAAGAACGCAGCACCATCACCAATGGTGTCAGAGAAACCATTATTGAAAAGGTTAGCAGCTTTCACTTGTTTGGTATTTGCCATTGCACGAGCAAGGCCACGAGCACGAAGCTTGGCAAACGAATCATATAGATTGTCTTCCATCGCTTCCTCTGTGACAGCGAAGGCAAGAGCCACCGTCTCGTGTGTATAACGAGCCGTGAAGCTTTCTTGTGCGTCATCAAAGATAACGGTTGCACCTTCACCCTTTACAGGGGCAGTACCAAAACCAGTGAAGAGCACTTCCTCTTCAAAAGCACGGTCTGAATTTTCAGTTTCATAGAGAGGTGCGTGTTCATCGTTGACCTCTCCATACTCCATCCCGAATACAGCATTTAGACCCGGAAGGAGTTGTTTGCTAATACTAGCTCTATTAATAGCCATAATAAACCCTCCTTATTAAGCCGTTGATGCCGTAGCAGTTACAAAACGATCACGGTGATGGTTCAACCAAACTTCAAGAATTGGTTTCGCATCATCGCTGCCCTCGTCTGGAAACTTAGCTCTGCCAATCGCACGAACAGCAGCAGCAGATTCAACACCAGACGCACCATCAAGATAGTAGCTGGATTGACCTGTAACTGTGTTACCACTAGAAGCAGTTGAGCTAACGGTCACATTATAGTTTTTAACAACAAGCAACTCAGCCGCTGAAACGGTAAGAGATGCTTGAATGTAATAAGTCTGATCAGGATCAGTTATTACAAAGAATTTAATATCCGTGGCTGATACAGTACCCGGCCAAAAACGTGAGAACTTTTGCTCTCCATTTTCTACATACTGACAACCCATGAAAACCCCAGAAGGCTTGAGAGTTGCAGCAATAAATGGAGATATAGTAGCGAAGTTAGCACCCGGCAAAACTACTGGATCACCAGTAAAGATTTTGTTCGTGGGGCTACCTGTCATACCAGTTGAGGTAATCTCAATGGTATCCGTGACAGCTTCATTATTATAGTTACCACCTTTTTTACGAGCAGGAATGAAACCACGAAATGCTGCGGTACTAGACATGTTTCATTCTCCTTAATAATTAAGAGGCAGTTAGTCTTGAAAAGACGGTTGCCTACCTCTGGTTGTAACAGAACGGCTAGTGTTAGAAATAGGCATACGAGAATCAGAATTTTTCATGAGTTGTGCATTAACTGCATCCATCATGTTATTAGCTTTATCTTCATAGTATTTCTGTCTAGCCTTTGCTCTTCCTGCTGGTATCTTAGCAAGAGCTAAGTCTCCACGACTTACCGTGCCATGATACCTGCCACCCTCTTTCACGACAGAGGACAAAGCCATTTCAGGTACTTCTTCAGGATCAACGAACACCCAACCTTCTTGTTGTTTTTTACCAACATTAATATAGTCGTCTTGACCTTGAAGGGAGACTCGTATCCAACGTAGTGCCATTTGTTCTTGATCAAACCTTTGCTGTACAGCTTCAGGAATATCAAGAGCATTAGGCTCTTCAAATGTCCATTGTTCTTCTCTCACTGAATTTTCTCTTTGACTTTTAGTACGTGATTCATTTCGTGTCATGTTTTTTCCTCCACGCTATCGTATATTTGTATATTCACCGTCAGCCTGAGTAACTTTCATTTTCTCAGCGGCATATTGTTCAAGTGGAATACCCCATTTATTAGCAAGCCTTACGTCTTCTTTTGAAAGCTTAACTTTTTTATTAGAGGTTGGAGATGAGCGTGAACTCCCCGATACCACTTGAGCAGGTTCTTTCGTGTTATCCTGCACACGCTGCGAAGTTTGACCAAAAGCCGTTTCCAACCGTTTGTCAATTTCTTCATAAAATTCGTCATCATTAGGGTCATATCCCTCATTCTTTAATTCTGCATCTAATGCTAATGCAGCAGCAGTCTTAATTGTATCTTTACCAAACCACTCATTTGATTCAGCCCACTCTTGAGCTTTTGGATCTACTGTTTGAGTTCGTTGAATTTGTTGTTGTGGTTGTTGTATTTGTTCTCGTTGCTGTGCTTGTTTTTCTATTTTACTTTTCCAATTTTGTATTCCTTTTAATTCTGATTTAGCTTCTGCTAAAGCTTCTTGTGCAGCTAAAGCTTTTTCTTTATCTCCAGAATCAAAAGCCTCAAGATATGCTGCTCTTGCAAGTTCAACTGTTCTTTCTAAATTTTGTTCATTTGTATTTATACTATTACTTGTAACTTCTGCTAAATCAGTAGATCTAGATTGTAAACTTTTTTGTAGTTCTTCATTCTGTGCTATGAGAGCATTAATTTGCTCATCTCTTTCTTTACGTTGTTTTACGAGTTGTCTAATTCTTCTTTCAGCACCTTTAGTTTTAATACCATCTAATTCTTGAGGTTCTTCTTGAACTTTTTCTTGAGGTGCAGCTTCAACAACTTCTTCTTTTGGTTGTTCTTCTACAGCTTCAATAGGTTTTTCTTCTTCACTTTCAACTTCAAATTCTATTTTATTGTCTTCATCTTTTGATGGAACTTCAATGGTGTCCCATCCTTCATTTTGATTAGTCATTATTTTCTCCGCTAGTCACGACCTAAACGATTACGTTTTTTACTATTATACCATAAAAAGTTAAATGTCACAAATCATGCAGACCCTTTTGTTAAATTAAATGTAGGATCAAGATCTTTTGGATCAGGTACTCTCATACTAATTTGATCATCAAATAAAAGTATTAAACGAACACCTTTGTAGAAAAGCTTTGTTCCAGTATGTTTTCCATAGCATACATAGTCTCCTACATCACACCATGCTCCATTTGGAAACTTGTCTTTTTCACAATACGCTAGATCTCCCATTGCAAGAACCTGACCAACTGTGGTAAGATACGACATGTCTTCCCTTGTTGAGTCAGGAATAAAGATACCACCTTTAGTTTTACTTTTTACTGATACTGGACGAACTAAGACATGGTAGCCCGGTAAATCAGGTAGTGGTGATGGATCAGGTTTTTCTTCTGGATCAGTAATCCATAAATCATTTTTTAATGCCCCACCCATTTGTACTTGTTGCATGTTATTCGTCATCCTCCATGTGTAGACGTTTTTTGTAAATTGAAGTTAAATTATCTCTGGCCCATTGTATACCAGCAATAGAGCCAACTATTTGTCTGTAGTGTGAATAATCTTCAGCCATACCTTCACCAAGATTATTTTTTAATTTGTCTAGTTCTTCATTAAGTTCTAAGACAACTTCATTCCATATTTCCATTATTATTTAAGTGTTCCTTTCTCCTCACCTTTCCAAGAATAATCATCCCATTTATTTAGGGCTGAACGAATGTTACGTCCACCAGTTACATCTTGAGCATATGCATCACCAAAAGTTTTATCAGTTTCTTTTACATTCTCAAGATATCCTTTACCTTTCTGCATCATTTCTCATCTCCATCAGTTGTTGATTAGCTACATTTAACATATTTTCTATAGTTGATTGTTTTATTTCTTTTTCATCATCCATTTGTTTCTTTAACATTTCTACTAAATATTTAGCTAACTCTTTATTTTTTTCAAGCTCTATCTTTTCTAGTTCTATTTGTTCTTTTGTTAGTAATTCTGCTTGTTTAATTGTTTCTTTAGATTCTCTATTAAGCTGCATTTGTTCTTTTCTAGATTCAGATTGACCTGTGGCTTTTAACATATCTATAATTTGAGCCGTTTCTTTTATCTCAAGTTCTTTATTTTTAAGTTCTAGTTCTTTAGAATCAACAGTTAAATCTGCTTGAAGTTTTTGTTTTTCTAATTCTACTTTAGCTTGTTCAATAGAAACAAGTTGTTGCTCTGGAGACTCTACTTTACCCATTGCTTGATTAGCGTTCATAACTTCTTGTGCAGCTTGTGCCATAGCCATTTCTACTATAGAAGGTGTTCTGCTATTTTCAGGCACTTGTTTTAGAGCTTCTTGTGAAACACCGTTTATTTGTTCTTGGTATTTCATAATAGAATGTTCTTGTATGTTAGCTTGTAGTATAGGAGCTATACGTTGCATAATTGGATTACCACCATTTTGCGGATCTTGTAGATATGCCATCTTTACTTGTATATGTGCATCATGATTTTGACCGGGGAAAGCAGCAATGGGTATACCTTTAGTTGCTGCCATAATATCAGACACAGGATCAAGCTGTTGAGGTTCAATCTTTGGTGGAAGTATTTGATCTATATTAGGCATATTAGATGCATTTAATATTGTACGATTAAGTGCTTCAAGATTAAACATACCCGGTGGAGACTGTTGTGCCATTTGTAGTGCCATATTAGCTAACATCATACGATGAGCATTAGATGGAATGTTAGGATCAGATACAGGAAGAATATCTATACGACCATCAAAATCTCTTTTAAATATATTACGAGATTCATATGGTACATCATATGGATATTTATCAGGTAGATAATCAAAATCAATACGTGCTAATATTTTAAATTCATCTTTCTGTGTTTTATGTAATCTTTTATGTATCGCACTAAAGAATTTACTTGATGCTTCTAATAGTGCCATAGTTGTCCCGACAGGTCCATAGGAGGCAGCATCAGAGATAACTTGCTCTGTGCTATCTGCAAACTTCTGACCAGCAGCAGCTACAAACTGTAGCATCTCAAATAGAGTAGAGGAAGGCTCTTTGTAGGGGAGAGGAACAATAGCCCTTGATAAATCTATTCCAGTTGCTTCAACCTCCTTGAACTCGCCGGGTGATATAGGATCATTGTCACCAACCATCCTTACACCTTTGGCCTTAAACCCTCCCGGTAAATTAGCAAACTGACCTGCGTCTATAAGGGACCGCATTGCAGCAGTTGCTGACATCGTGAGATTACCTAAGAAGTGTATAAGACCAAATCCGTAGAAACCAAAGCCGGGTACAAACCTATAGTGAACAAAATGATTTATCTTCTCTTTGTTTGCATCGTTTTCCTTATAGTTTCTACGAATACTTAGTACCTGTCGTGAGTCTTTTTCAACAGTTACAATATATGGAAGAAGTTCTCCCTCTTCTTCTATATCTAAATAGCAATGCTGTTCTAATAAAACATACTGAGGATCATTGTCAGAGGAGGGAGACAACCCAATAATAGTATCTAACTTTTCTCCAAAATTAGTTGTAGTCCCCATAGAAGGCTCTGGTAGATCAACATCTTCATAAACACCAGCCCTAATATCTCTTTGTATTTCTACAGGGCTACGATAAATTAAATGTGTATATCTATCAGCGTTACCAAGATCAGTAGCATAATAAGATACATAGAACTGATCTATAGGTATAAACTCTGACTTAGGACGTTTAACTGTAGCATCATAATACATCTTTTTAAATGCAGAACCAATCAAAGGAAGATGGAACAACATTCTTTCAAACTCATCAAAATACTCTGGCATCTGCTCAGTAAGTTGATAGTTCATAAAGTTTTGCACACGGTTAGCTTGTAATTCTTTTTCTTCTGTAGCTTGTCCTATAATCTGTGTTTTAACAGGACCGCTTGCAGGGAATAATTCATTAGATGCTTTTGATTGAAACTTAACAGCAGACTCAATAAGTAGAGGATGCACTGCTGTACATGCACCTTCAAATGGTTCTGATCCTTGTTCTAATTTAAGACCAAGAAGATCAAAGCCTCTTTCAAACATAGACTCCCACTCTTGTCTAGAGTCTTTATCTGCCTCAAAACTTTCAATAACAGTATTAGCTATATCAACTAGATCTTCTTCATCTAACTCTTCTACCATATTGCCAAACCATTCAGCAACATAATCTGTAGCTTCCATTTCTACATTTTCTGTAAAGTCTACAATAACACCACCGTCATCATCTACTTCAAAGGTAGCATTTAAATTATCTTCCATAGCAGCTTCAGGAGCTACTTTAATATTTTCTTCTTGAGGAATCTGCTCAAGTGGGTTTTGTTCTACAGCCATACTATTTACCTTCTAAGTATCCATAAAAGCAGTTCTTCCAAAACCAGTAGCCTGATCACGTCTACTAAGCTCTCTATCTATAAGATCTTGAATTGTTAAACTTGGTTGTGTTAGAGAACTAATACCAGTAAGATCAGGAGTAGTAGTAGGAGCAGGAGCAGAAGAAGGATCAGGAGCAGCTTGTTGATTTTTTAACTTACCTGTTACATCTCTAACACTTTCATATACATCTTGTAGATTTCCTGTTGCTAGACCTCTAACACCTTTACCTATACCTCTACTAATACCTAAAAATCCTTCTAAACCTCTACCAATCGCTTGTGCAGGTTTTGATACACCAAACATATCAGTTAAAGCCCCACCCGGTCCTGTTCCTCGCATTGCACCTTCAGCTAAACCTGTAGGTGTTACTGACATTATTCCTTCTATAAGATCCATTCCAGTACCTACGGCTCCTGTAAAACCTTTACCCATTTCACTTAATCCTGCTCCAAGGGCTTCACCAAAGTTTGGAGCATCAAATGAAAAAGTACCATCTTTATTAGGTGTAACACTAACATCTTTAAAACCTTGAGCTTTTAATTGATTTTCTAAATTAACAGCGTCTAGACCCATCTGAGCATCAAAACTTCTTTCTTTTATATCAAAGTATCCAGCAGCTACAAGATCATCATAACCAAATCCCGGTTCATTCTCTACTCTATTTTCAAGTTCTGCTAATGTTTTTGCAGCTTCTTCTTGACTCTCAAATCCAGTTTTATTTTTAGGTTCAGCCAAACCTTGAATAGAAAGATCAATATCTCCTCCAAAAGGAGCATCTGCTTCCATTTGACTAACAGCTTTAGCAAAACCTGCTGGGTCAGGTGTTGGGTCAGCCACTTCAGTTTTAATACCTTCTATATCAACTGTTGCTACATCTGCACCACCAATTTGAGTTTCATCTCCTCCTTCGTCAGGCCCACCAAGACCAGAACCACTTGTCCCTTGTCCAGATTGACCTGCACTTGAACTTGTCCCTGTCCCTGTCCCTGTTCCTGTTCCTGTGCTTGTGCCTGTGCTTGTATCTGGGCTTTGATCAGCAAGACCTTCTTCAGAACCTTCTGATCCTTCAAACCTACGAACAACAGGAAGACCTGCTAAACCTTGGGGAGTTTGCATAGTTTGATTAGATTGTAATGGAGACATCGTTGTTAATGAATATAGATTTTTAAGTAAATCCACATCAACATTTTCTGGCATCTCATCAAGTATCATGATATTCCCCTTAAATTTTACCTCTTTTATATTATATCATATTTTTTTAGTATTGGCAAATTATATATTCCAATAAGTTGCTCGTTTACTTCTTTCACCATCTTCATACTCAGGATCATCAGGATGTGTAAGATTCCACGAGTCTTTCATGTAATGTATAGCCATTGTCAAAGCATCTACCTGATCATCATGGGCCGCATTTGGAAAACGTATGAGTTCTTCTATTAGATCATCTGCCCACTTTTTATTTGTAGGTATC
>Ga0209645_1000042_pt1 | contig 55851 bp, 69 predicted proteins | sample ETNvirenome_6_30_FD_184070 | JGI IMG/M metagenome (GOLD analysis project Ga0209645, IMG submission 184070) | Marine viral communities from the Pacific Ocean - ETNP_6_30 (SPAdes) (version 2) | ecosystem: Environmental > Aquatic > Marine > Oceanic | place: Pacific Ocean | collected 2013-06-19
AGAATCATTCGCATTGAGAATGCAACTAAGAATCATTCGCAACCCATAGGTAAGGTCTCGCCCGGACACCGTGAGGCATCCGGGCTGACCCTTGGGTGAGGCTACTTGACGAAAGCGAGCTTGACTGGTGCGGCTTCCTTAGCCGGTGCCTTGGTTGGTCGGTCTTTCTTCGCAGTCACATGCTTGATCACGAGTTTCTGCTGGTAGCCGATGGACACCCGTACATCGGTGCCTTTCGGCAACCCGATGATCTCGCCTTTGACGGCTCCCCGGATGTTGATCCACTTCCCATCCAGGATATCCCCTTTCTTGTACTTTTCTTCGAGGGGATCGCCTTCGATGAAACTATCCAGAGGAACATCCAAAACAATCTGCACATTCTTGGTCATTGTTAGACCTCCTGTTTCCCGGTCGCCTGATTACGTCCGGTCCGGCTAGTATACTCGATCCGGATCCACCTCCGAATGTTTTTTTTGCATGGCTGGTATGCGTCAAATGCATGGCTAATTCTCTTGACTGTGACATTTTTGCAACTACCTCGTTCACCTTTTGTTCCTCTAGGTTTGTTCCCCATTTGTTCACCATTTGTTCCTCTAGGTTTGTTCCCGGTTTGTTCCCGGTTTGTTCTCTTAGGTTTGTTCTCGGTTTGTTCTCTAGGTCTGTTCTTCCTTTGTTCTTCTAGTATATATATATATAAATAGAATACGGGCGTGCGGGCGGGCGAGGGCTAACGAATGAACATGCCAACGATACAATTCCCGGAACAAAACGTGAACAAAACCAGAACAAAACGTGAACAAACCCGGAACAAACCATGAACAAGCTTATGAGAACATTACGTGAACAAATGATGAACAAGCTTATGGGAACAATCCGGGAACAAACAGGGAATATACCTATGAGAACAAACAGGGGTCGCCCTGTGATGACTAGGGGTCGCCCTGTGATGACCGGGAGAAAGCCGGAACAAGAGGGTTAACTCTTGGTTTATATAAATATCTTTCTAAGAGGAATTAAAACCCCCAATTCATCCCATAAAATCCCATTAAAACCCATGATCAAACACAGTCATAAAGTAAGTGATCACTTTACTTATCCAAAATTATAATAGGTTAATAAGAGGCAATACCCGTATAGGCCCAGAAATCGGCCAAAAAAGTTTCCGCTTGACTGTGACATTTCGGCCACACCGGGCCAAAAAACGGCGGAATCCTGCGGGTTTTTGCGGCGTTGACACCGGCGAGTTTTTGCGTCAGGGTTGGATCAGTTCCGGTTCAACCCCTTGTACATATGGAGATTAGATCATGGCAGCATATACGTATGTTAATGGCATTCGGATAACCTCCCTTTTTAACATCCAAAACAGGGAGGAAGGCTATTATGTACGGAAAGACGATACAGAAGTTTTTTGTACTGATTTCGACGAAGCATTGAAGTTAGCCAATATTATCGCTTTCCACAAAGACATGTTATATAAAGAACGTGAGAAAGCCTTTCTTACCTCTGTCATTAGAAAAAGTGAGGAATCGTCATGAAATTTAGGATCATCTTTAATTGTGAATCATGTGATGGAACCGGGGAGGAAATAATTATAGGCGGCGACATAGATCAGAATGGTCCGTATATTGTTGAAGAGGTTCTCAAATGCAGGGAATGCGGCGGACATGGGGAGGGTGGCATGTATACAGTCACTGATCTCTACGAGAATGTCGATGATGTGGAACGGGATTATCCCGAGTATAGAGCCATCATCCCTTTGGAGAATTCATTATGACGGAGACATGGGTGAAAGAGTATATTGAAACGGTATCCGCAGCGCCTTATGACGAAGATGAGGCCAGTACATTTATCAATGATATGCACACCTACTATGAAGAGGAGAAGCCTATGAAAAACATGTATTGGAAAACACAGATGAGCGTTGATAAACCTAAGACAAACACCATTCTGTCTATCATTATGCAAGACTGGCAAGGTTTAACCTACAAAACAGGTGAGCTTGTAGATGTTACGGTTACCGATATGGTAGAGCTATTGGGCGATCCTAATAGTAAGGATGACCCTGACAAGGTTAAAAACGGCTATTCATGGCGGCTCTTTGTTGATGAAAATCCTGTAGGAATATGGGATTGGAAGGGCTCGTCTGACCAAGATACTTGGTCGTTCTATGGCCATCCTGCTGATGTCGCCAAGTTATTCGGCGAAGATCATGTAAGGGCTAGATGAGATGGGGAGAGTAAAGGCTTGGCTAATGAGTATGGAAGATGATGCATGTGTGCTGACCCTAAAAGAATTTATAGAGAAATGGGGCAGGGCACACGCCACAATATGGTTTGAACAAAATGAAAAGATGGAGAATGAAAATGTCGTACATTGATTTAGAATTTGAGCCTATTGAAACCGAACTTTATACCTCAACCGGCGATGTCTGCCCTAATCACAAGGCACTCGTACATCCAAATGGCCATGTACTAGGCGTTGTCGGTCGGAGTTATAGGGTAATCTCCAATGAAGAACTTTTTGATAACATGTATCAAGCTATAGAGTCATCTATGAGTGACAAAGCTATTGCTACGATGGAAGTTATTGACAGCCAAGTTAGGAATTACGCCAAGACTTATAGAGAAATCCGATTTCCTGAAATCTCTAGGTCTATCGAAACGAGGACACACAAGACAGATGTGGGTTTCCGCATCATCGAGGAGAACTCATTTGATGGTTCAGGATCAGTCAGGGTTCTGCTAGGTTCGATAGACTACCATTGCACTAACGGAATGATCCATGGCCAGTATGATGTGTTTAAGAAAACCCACAAGGGGCACGCCCCTATTCCGAGTTTCGAAGGTATCTTCGTAAAGGCCCTAGAACAATATACGGACAAGATGGACTTATACCAGAAGTGGGCGTCTAAGTCTCTTACTGACTCCGCTGTCCATAACTTTGTATCAACTTTATTCCCGACGACGAAAAAGAATAGCAATGATCCGAAGTTTATCACCACTAAACCTTACTCGCTTATGGGTGATAATTTAATCAGGCAATACGAAAACGAGACATTTGTCCGGGGCAACAATGTTTGGGCAATGTATTCGGCCATGACATTCTACGCATCTCATGACAGTGAGATTTTCCCGCTTAACAAGATGTCCAAAGATCAGGACAACGACCAAGAACGATTGTCTCGACGTAGCGACAAGGTTACTTCTTGGCTAAACTCAGACGCATGGTCTGAACTAATCGCAGCGTGACAATCAATGGGGTTCCGGATTATATTCTGGAACCCCGTCTTTCATGGAGAAAAACGAATGACTTTTCTAGATATCTGGATGCTTGTTGTGGCTCTAAGCTTTGCTTTCTTTGTCATTTATATAGCTGGAAGCTAATAAAGGATAAGACAGATGACAACTCTGAAACTACTCAAAGAGAATATAGGCTCTGATCTAGGCAAGCCTAGTAAAATGCCGGGTTATTCATGGGGTATCTCTGCTGATCTATGTATAACTGGCGGCACATTGATCAAACTAGAGGGATCAGTGTGTGAGAACTGTTATGCTATGAAGGGGAACTATAGATACCCAAGTGTAACTAAATCCCATGCGAACAGGATTGCCGCATATAATAAAGATAATATTATCTGGCGGGAAGGCATGGTTGAGCTACTGCGTAAACGCATCCCCGATGATGCCCCTATTGTAGATAAGTACTTCCGTATCTTTGACGCCGGAGATATCCAAAGCGAACAGATGCTGATTGATTGGATATTTGTGGCCGAACAATTACCCGATATTAAATTTTGGCTACCCACAAAAGAATATCGGATCATTCGTAAGTTCAAGGGCGATATCCCAGATAACTTAATCATCCGAGTATCAAGCCCGAATATAAATCAGGAGCCGTTAAACTTTGCCCATACTTCCACGGTCCATGAGGAATCCCCATTTGGATTTGAGTGTGAGGCATATACCCGAGACCATAAGTGTGGATCATGTCGTGCCTGTTGGAATAAAGAAATTCCGAACGTGAGTTATCCAGAACAGTAAACAGGGAAGGGCATGGGGTAGCCTCTAAGCACATGAGTGCTACCCCCATAGCCCAGAGACCCTAAAACGCACCCACGATCAAATTTGAGGGGTTACCGTGGCTTTCTATCTTTTAGACACCAATCAAACCCATGTTATTACCGAAAAGCTAATCAATGTGGCCGAACATAGGTCAGCTAGGATTAAATCATCAAGACATGCCGCCGCCGTAACACGAAGGGGCGTCATCATATCGACCGGATGGAATAAACTTAAGTCACACCCTATGCAGGCAAGGTTTGCATCAGATGCTGGTAAACCTGAGAAGATATTCCTGCACGCAGAGACGGACGCCATAATCAAAACCATAAATAAACACGGCCCAGAAATATTATCAGGGTGTGAGATGTATATTATTAGGCTTACAAAAAATGGACGGCTTGCTAAATCTAAGCCTTGCATTAGTTGCCTTGGTTTGCTAAATCATTTTCAGATCAATCATGTATATCATACTTGAACTAGCCAATGAACTAGCCAATGAAAAGGAAATAAATGACTCTTAATAAACTCCCAATAGTAGGTCTTTCCCATATCGCCCATATGTATGGGAAGACACCAGAAGAAACCATCCTGTACTATGCCCGTGTATCCAACCCTAAGAATCAATCCAAGGATAATCCAAAGTTACTCACCTATCTAATCGAGAATGAACATTGGTCTCCATTTGAGATGGTCTCCATGTGTTTAGACATTGAGACAACACGGGACATAGCACGACAGATACTCAGGCATAGATCATTCTCATTCCAAGAATTTTCACAAAGATATTCAGAAGTAGACTTGAACTGGAACAGGAGATCGGCCCGGTTACAAGACAAAGAGAATAGACAGAACTCCCATGAGTTAGACCCTGACCTCCATGAACATCGGACATTATCCCAAGAGTGGGAATGGAAACAGTTTGATGTGATAGAGGCATCAGAGAGGGCATATAGGTGGGCTCTTGAAAAAGGAATAGCAAAAGAGCAAGCCCGTGCCATCCTCCCTGAAGGACTAATATCAACCCGACTGTATATGCATGGGACAATCAGAAGCTGGATTCATTACACCGATCTGAGAACCAAACCTGAGACACAAAAAGAACACCGGGCTGTCGCCCTTGAATGTCAGAGAATTCTTTTTGAAGTTTGTCCTAGTTTAAACAAGGAGTACTAAGAGTGACTAAGAGTGACTAAGAGTGACTAGGAATAAACCAATAATAAACAAGGATTAGCTAAGTCTTAGCTAGAGTCCTAGGATATACCCTAGTACCTCCCGGCCTCCTGACCCCAACCTAGCACACCGAAACCCCGGTGTCAACCCCAGAATTTCCTTGACACCGGGGTGAGGTCGGGGTAGAACCCCCAGACGAGACCAATGGACGCTTAGCTCAGTTGGATAGAGCAACAGCCTTCTAAGCTGTGGGTCAGTGGTTCGAGTCCACTAGCGTCCACCATATAATACAAACCATTACCGGAAGATTTCTGTAACTAAGGAGTATAAAATGGAAAAAGTAAGAAGGACTGAATTAAAATATGACGATGAGTTGGGGATAGACGTTACTATCCCTTACGAAACATGTGATTATATTGTATCTGAAACTATTAAAAGAAGTTTGAGAGATGAAATTTGGCTTAGAAAGAGGGGCTCAGCATATACCATGAAGAGACCAACATATACGGCCTTATTGCGTAGCCTTCAGTGGTACACCAATGATGTAGATTACAATCTGTTTAAAGCGGAGATCGAAGATGCAAGCTGAATTAGACAGCTTAGAAAAAAACATCATGAAGACATGGACTATACTGGAGGATCTCCATTCTGTACTTGAAAACACAGATGAGAACGGAAACTATACTGGGCAGATAGCTAACACAACATCATCAACTCTTATCAAATCAATCGTGGTTCTATATGCGGTACATTTTGAAGACCTCTTTAAATCATATGAGAAAATGGTTGATACTGTCAATTCTATTGAATGGACCCCGCCAACTGAAAAACACTGAGGATAGACAACATGTTAAAAGTGCTTGACTTATTCAGTGGGATAGGAGGATTTAGTCTTGGACTCGAAAAAACAGGGGGCTTTAAAACCACCGCCTTCTGCGAAATCAACCAGTATGCCTGCGCAGTCTTGCGAAAGCACTGGCCCGATGTCCCCCTCTATGAAGACGTCAGAGAACTTACCTCTGACCGACTCAAAGCAGACGGAGTTACCGTTGATGTCATCTGCGGGGGATTCCCCTGCCAAGACATCAGCACCGCAGGAAAAGGCGCAGGCCTTGCCGGAGAGCGAAGCGGGCTCTGGTCAGAAATCGCCCGTCTTGTTAGCGAACTACGACCTAGATACGTCCTTGTGGAGAACGTCTCAGCGCTGCGTACTCGGGGGTTATCAAGAGTTCTCGGAGACCTTTCCGAGATCGGGTATGATGCAGAATGGCATTGCATACCAGCTTCCTACATTGGCGCACCGCACCAAAGGGACCGGATATGGATTATGGCCTACAGCAGCAGCACGGGACTGGAAGGATACACCGGGGATGGCGAGGACTGCGGTGAACCCGGACGGTTCGGTACGAAAGCGGGTGGACCAGTTAGCAAGGGCAGTCTACTCTGCGGAGGACTCCCAAAAGGGAGATGGCCATCTGAACCCGACGTGGGTCGAGTGGCTCATGGGATACCCAACAGAGTGGACCGCCTTAAGTGCCTCGGAAATGCCCTCGTCCCGCAAATCCCCGAAATGATTGGACATGCAATAATCCACCAACTGGAACAGACTAATGCCTGAAGCTACATCATCTAGGTTTCTCAGACACACCTCATGTGAAGCATGTGGTAGCAGTGATGCTAATGCAGTGTACGAAGACACCTATTCTAATGGATCTCAGGCGAACAGAACATACTGTTTCTCCTGTGAAAAAACGGATATGAATATGAACCTAGACAACACAAATACCTATACCCATACTTCCTCTCCCTCCTACTCCACAGCCAGTAATGGCAATGGTCATGGCGGAAGAAAGGAATTCTCCGATATACCTGATCGTAAGATTACCAAGGACACAGCAAAAACTTTTGGTGTACTTGTATCCAAGGATACAAATGGTGAGATTACATCCCATGCCTATCCTTATTATGACAAAGACGGGCAGGAGATTGTAGCCTACAAGAAACGCATTTGCCTTGATAACCAAGGTAATGCTCAAAAGAATTTCACCATCCTTAATAATACAAAAAAAGCTGGATCATCCTTTGATCAAGCTTCGCTCTTTGGTCAGAACCTCTTCCCGCCTAGAGGTAAATTCATCACGATCACAGAGGGTGAGCTAGACTGTCTTGCAACCTATCAAATGCTGGGTAGCAAATGGCCTGTGGTCTCTCTTCGAACCGGCGCACAGGGTGCAGAGAAGGATATCAGGAAGAACCTAGATTTCTTTAATTCATATGAAAAGATTGTCCTCTGTCTTGACAATGATGAGCCCGGTAAAAAGTCGGCTCAGAAATTATCAGAGATCTTTGAGATCGGTAAGTGTCTTATCATGCCGATGTCCCGCAAAGATCCCTGCGAATACCTACAGAACAATGACACCACCACGTTTACCCGTGAATGGTGGAGGGCTAAACCGGTATCACCCGATGGCATTATTTCCGGTGAAGATATCTGGGAACTTGTATCAACTGAGCCTGAGAATAACTCCATCTCCTATCCATGGGAAGATCTGAATAAACTAACCTACGGAATCAGGCGTGGTGAGCTTGTTACAATTACAGCAGGATCAGGGATTGGTAAGAGTGCCATCCTCAGAGAAGTGATCTACCACATAATTCGAAACACAGAATCCCGTATTGGGGCGCTGTTCATGGAGGAGAGTGTACGACGAACAGCCCAAGGCATTATGTCGATTGATGCCAATAAGCAATTCCACCTACCTAATACCGTGTACACACAAGAAGAATTAAAATCATCTTTTGATAACACAGTAGGCTGCGGTCGAGTCTTTCTCTATGACCACTTCGGATCATCTGAGATTGATAACATAGTTAACCGCATCCGGTATATGGCCAAGGGTCTGGAGTGTGAGTATATATTCTTAGATCATATCTCCATCGTGGTCTCCTCACAGGAAAATGGAGACGAGAGAAAAGCCCTTGACGAAATTATGACCAAGCTTAGAATGCTTGTGCAGGAAACAAACATCGGGCTCTTTGTGGTATCCCACCTGAAGCGTCCACAAAATGGAGGAGGTCATGAACTTGGAGGGGTTACTACCCTTGCACAGTTAAGGGGATCGGCGGGTATAGCCCAGCTATCAGATATTGTTCTGGGACTCGAACGTAACTCACAGGATGATGATCCCACCATCCGAAACACAACCATCGTAAGGGTTCTAAAAAATAGATTCTCTGGTGAGACCGGACCTACATCACGACTACTCTGGAATAAAGAGACAGGCCGTCTCAATGAGACCTTTGAAGAACTCGAACAATTAGAGGAGACATTTTAAAAATGGTACAGGTAAATAAGAAAGCAATTGTAACCGGAGTGCGTGGCCAAGATGGGTACTATCTAACAGAATTACTCCTTAAAAAAGGATACATAGTTACAGGGGTAACCAGAAGACGGAGCGATAAAACAGAACCCCTCAGTCATGAGATGAAATACTTCCCTCATTATAAAGAGGTAGAAGGAGACATCTGTGATCCATCATTTATAATGAGCCTACTACAAGTTACAAAACCAGATGAGTTCTATAATCTCGCTGCCCAATCCCATGTTGGTCATTCATTCAAATGTCCTGATACAACCTTCGAGACAAACGCTACAGCAGTCTTGAATATACTTGAAGCGATTAGACTAACATCGCCTATGACTAAATTTTATCAGGCGTCAACATCTGAAATGTACGGTACAGTAAAGGAAGGGATAGCGACTGAGCTAACCCCGCTAAAGCCCTTCTCACCCTATGGTGTAGCCAAGACAGCAGCACATAATCTTGTGTCAGTTTATAGAGATTCCTATGATATCTGGGCTTGTTCTGGAATCCTCTTCAATCATGAGAGTGAGCGAAGGGGTCATGATTTTGTAACCAGAAAAATTACATCTTGGATTGCCTCAAATATTTCTAAGATTGAAACAGACCATCTTGACACGAAGCTCTTGCTTGGTAATATCAATTCAGTGAGGGATTGGGGATACGCCCCTGATTATGTTTATGGGATGTGGCTCATGCTTCAAGCCCAATCCCCCGATGATTATGTTTTGGCAACTGGGGAAACATACTCTATTAAAGATTTATTAAACGTGGCCTTTAATTATATCGGCGTCACTGATTGGACCCCATATGTAAAGCACAGCACTCCAGAAAACATACGACCAAAGGATGTGACTAGATTATGTGGATCACCTCGAAAGGCAAAGGAGTTACTCAATTGGGAACCGAAGGTTTCATTTCGGGAAATGATAGGAAGGATGATAGACCATGACATTGCCCAATTCAATAAGCCGCCACATACTAGACATTGAAACTGACAGTCTTAACCCTTCTAAAATATATTGCATCATAACAAAGAAGATAATTGAATGCCCCTATAATAATCAGATTACCTTTGATGATCATGAAGTATATACTTTTGAAGGGTCTCTTCAGCACCCATCCTTAAACGACTTCAGGAAAAAATATCGTTATGATTCTGAAACTATTTTTGTAGGTCATAACTTAATAGCGTTTGATATGCCTGTGATTAATAAACTTTTAAGGATGGATATTAAACTATCACAGATTGAAGACACCCTTCTCCTGTCACAGTTAGCTGAGCCCAGACGTGAAGGGGGACACTCCCTTAAAAACTGGGGCAACATTCTTAACTCAGAAAAGATTATGTTCAATGATTTTGAATCGGGCCTTTCTGAAAAGATGCTGACCTATTGTAAGCAAGACGTAGACCTGACGGGTAAAGTCTGGATGGCCCTTCAGAATAAAGAAATCCCGGAAAATGTTATCGAGACAGAGAAGAAAGTAAGACACATTATACATGAGCAGGAAAGGAATGGGTTCTGCCTTGACATGCCAAAGGTCATGGAGTTTTCATCTTATCTTAACGATAATGTAGGTAAGATAGAGAAAGAACTTCAGGATATATTCGAGCCGACTACGATTCATCTGAAGACGAAGACTAAAGTTATCCCCTTCAATCCGGGTTCACGCCACCAGATTGCTGACAGACTCATCTCCCAATTTGGATGGGAACCTCAGAAGTTTACCCCCACCGGTAAGCCAATGGTTGATGAGAAAATTCTTCAGGAGATAAATTCTTTTGAGTCTTTAAAGTTGGTTGAATACCTCACCCTACAAAAAAGACATGCTCAGGTTCTTTCGTGGATAAAGGCCGTTGATAGTGACAACACTGTACATGGACGTGTACACACGCTTGGGACTGTTACAGGTAGGATGACCCATTCAAATCCAAACATGGCACAGGTGCCCTCTGTACGTGCACCCTATGGCAAGGAATGTAGAGAGGTATGGGTGCCACGTAATACATCGGAGAATGTGCTATTCGGCTGTGATGCAAAGTCCCTCGAACTAAGATGCCTAGCCCATTATATGGATGATGCTGATTTTACAAATGAAGTTATCTATGGTGATATCCATACCTTCAATCAGCAGAAAGCTAAGCTCAAGACACGAGATCAGGCAAAGACTTTTATCTATGCCTTAATCTACGGGGCAGGTCCTGCCAAGATAGGCACCATCGTTGGTGGTGGTGTTAATGAGGGGAAGCAGCTTATAGATAATTTTATGACTTCAATGCCTAAGCTTCAACGGTTGAAGCAACGTGTTGACAGGGTTGTTCAGACAAGGTTTATACCCGGTATCGACGGTCGTAAAGTTCCAGTTGAGTATCCACATACTGGGCTTAACTATCTTCTCCAAGGGGCCGGGGCTATTATCTGCAAGCACTGGCTGATACAGATGTACGACCTTGCCCATGATCAATCTATTAGGGCCTTCCCTGTTGCTAACATTCATGACGAAATGCAGTGGGAAGTTAATAAAAAAGATGTTGACAAACTAACGGAGGTAGCGCATAAAGCAATCAGTAACGTGAAAAGTATTTTAGAGTTTCGTTGTGATTTGGGTTGTGATGTGAAGACTGGAAAAAATTGGGCTGAGACTCATTGATATCCAACTCGACACGCCTATATCCAAATCCTGACAAATATACACACATACACATGAGGAAATAAAGAATGCCACAAGCAGAAAAAAAGTCTGAGCGATTTGTTTTGGCCGGTAAGATGTACTATGGCCACCTACACCCTGAGTATCCTGATACAGCCTATACCCCCCGATGGGGCATGGCTCTTTCTGTAGATTCTGATATGCAGAATGTAGCCACCTCGAATGGAATGGCACTAAAGGACGCTACAAGTATTATGGATAACCCCTATGTGAACCTTCATAAGAATGTGAAGAAGGCAAATGGGGAAGACAACGTGGCTCCGGTAGTACTGGATTCAAAGAAGAATCTTATCCCATCGGATGTACTCAGCCGTCTAGGCTGGGGCTCAGATGTTAAAGTTTTGGTATCCAAATTTTGGATGTCTAAGTGGAAGAAGTGGGGCTACGTCATCGACAAGGTTCAGATTATTAATCTTGTTGAATATACAAATGATGACGGGCTTAGTGAAGAAGACGGCTTTGATTCAAGGCCCGTTGATAATTCGCCATCCAATACTAATCCGGATGACGACCTTCCATTCTAATCGGAGAGAGTAGATGACTGTATCTAATATCGTAGAAGATTTAAGGCGGACCATCGAATCTGGTGAGTCTTCTCCTTCTGCAAAAGACCTTGATATCTTCCTCGATGAAGTAAGAGATGCAGTTATCTCCCTCTTTGATAGGAGGGATTCAAGTGATAAAGGCGAGAACAGTATCCTCCGATTCTCTGCACTTGGGAAGAAAAACAGACAGTTGTGGTACCGGGCACATTTAGAAGATGCCTCAGACCATTCCCTTCCATATGATACACAATTAAAATTTACATATGGACATATCCTTGAATCCCTCCTCCTTCTTCTTGTTAAGACTGCCGGATACGACGTTAGTCATATTCAGCAAGAATATGAGATGGACGGAGTTAAAGGACATATCGACTGTAAAATTAATGGAATCATAGTTGATTGTAAAAGTGCCTCTGACTACGGGTTCCAGAAATTTAAGAAGGGTGATCTATTGGACGATCCTTTCGGATATATGCACCAGCTTGCAGCCTACGTTCAGGCTGATGGTACGCAATCAGAAGGGGGATTCCTTGTCATCAATAAAACTACGGGCGAAGTATGCTACATGAACGTCCACGATTTAGAGTTACCTAATGCCAGAAATAGAATCGCAGAAGTTAAAGAAATCATCACCTCCAAAGAACCCCCGGAAAGATGTTATGCCCCCGCCACCGCAAAAAAGGATGGGAAGCAGTACCTCAAAACGGGGTGCGTCTACTGCGACTTCAAAGAAACGTGCTGGGAAGAAACAAACGGTGGCCAAGGGCTTATCAAAGAAACAGGCCCGTATGGCAAAACTCGCTGGTACACAGACGCCGTGGGTCATTCATTCTAAGGAACAGGGTGATCCAGACCCAGACTGGTATTTTGGATTTTTGTATTTAATCTATAATAAAAAGAATGGTAGAAAATATATAGGGAAGAAACAATACAAAAGATACTCGAAGGGTAAACCAATTGGGCACACTGATTGGAAATCGTACACAGGTTCTTCTAAATATCTAAACCAAGATATTAACAAGATGGGCCTCAGTAATTTTAAATTTGTTATGATCCGTCAATTTGAAACACGGGGTGGCCTTACATACTATGAGGCGAATGCCCAACATAAAATGGATGTGATGACATCTCGGATTGACGGCCTTGAAGAAAGAGAGTATTACAACGCTAACATCATGGGGATAAAGTTTGTTACTAAAGAAGTAGTCCCCAACATCAATCAACTACTAGAGGAAATTATAAATGTCTACTGCAACACAGATTAATACCATTCAAGATCACCTTACCAACGTAGGTCATATCTCAGCACGGGAAGCTATGCTAGATTACGGCATCGTATCATTACGAGATGCTATCTACCGTCTACGTCGGAAGGGATTTACGATTATCTCAGAAGAACGTATTAACCCTGCTACCAATAAAAAGTACATTCGTTATTGGACAACGAAACAATATCGACAGGCTCGTAGGGTTTCTTGATAGACTTTGAACCCAATGAGACAGAAGATAAAGATCTCGATTATGTCTCTTTGAATATGCTCAGGGTTTCAGACCATGATTGGAGCCCTGAGCAAATTCTCTGGCTGGCTGTTATAGCTCAAGCCCTCTTAGATGCGACCAAAGAACCACGGGAGACAGACTCTGCTGCTCTGATAGAATATAGAAGATCAGCTACACGATGGCTTACGACAGTATCAGCATGTGTTACTTCCAAAGATATGGAAGAGGTCTGTGAACTTGCCGGTATTTCTCCCACTAGTATAAGAACCCTTTCGTCTAATATAATATATGAGGGGCGTCCTTTTGAAAGATTTAGAATAAACGCCCTCTTGGATTATGCAACAAGGGAGTTATAAAAATGGATGTAGGTTTATGGGTTGTGTTTGTTGTTTATGCCTTTTCAGCATCACCTGCGATGGATATGCCCCCTATGTACGTGGGTTCAGATCGAGAAGAGTGCGAATCAATTAGTGACTTTTTCAACTCTAATCTCATTGAAGGAGATGAATATAAAACATCAGTGTGCCTCCAAGTAGGTGACACATATAACCCGGAAAAAGATTTTGTTCCTGAATTAGAAGTTATCTAAAACTAAGAAACTAGGAATTTAAAATGGAAGATAATTTAAACTTTTCTAAGTTTATTAAAAAAGAATTTATACCTTATTTAGAAGACGATATGAATTGTGAAGATAAAGTAAACCACCCGAGCCACTATCAATCAGGGGGTCTTGAGGTTATTGATATTATCGAAACCAAGCTTTCTTCAGATCAGCTAAAAGGATATTACCTTGGTAACATCTTAAAATATGTTTTTAGACATGAATATAAAGACGGTATTACTGATCTGAAGAAAGCCCGTTGGTACTTAGATAGATTGATAACCTATAATGAAAAAACCTGATATACGAAAAATAATATGGAACGATGCCCGTGGAGGCTGCTCCAACTGGACATTGTATGACCCGGATGATTATGTACCTCCTGCGGTCACTACAATAGGTCAGGTATTTAAAGAAACAAAAGATTACATTGTACTACTATCCTCTTTCTATGAGGATGAACCCGGTGTGGTACACCACCATAACGGCGTTCTTATTTTAAAAAAGACTATCATTGAACAAAGCACATTAACATAAAGAAACGGAGAGGTAAGATGAATATCGACGACTACCAAAGCAGTGCAGCAAAAACAGCCGTGTATCCTGATACAGCAAAGTACCACTACCCAGCGATGGGATTAGCCGGAGAAGCTGGAGAGGTTACTAACAAGTTAAAGAAGGTTATGCGTGGCGACACTACACTAGATGATATTAAAGAGGATGTTCTGCATGAAATTGGAGACGTACTATGGTATATCGCAGCACTCTGTAATGATTTAGAAACACCGATGTCCACGGTGGCTCAGCTAAATTTAGATAAACTCAACGGACGTCTGGAAAGGAATGTTCTTGGCGGTAAAAAAATGAGAGATAAAATGCTGGAACAGCAGGCAGTCATTGACCATTTAAAGGCCAAGACAGAGAAGCTAGAGGAACAAATCAGTTTCTCTTTGCGTCTCCCCTAAAACCTATTATACAATCAAGGTTCACGACAAATGTCAGATCGAAAAATCCCTGATTATCTCACTTCTTGGAAAGATAGCGTACATCTTGCTAACCGTATCCGAAAATATTGGGCACGGAGAGGCGTGACTGTGAATGTTGTTGTTGAGAAATTTATGATGGGAAGTGCTGGGCCTTACTACCAGATAAGATCTGATCTTTTTATGAAAGGATCCCAAGATGAAGACAAATAATTATCTACCAACCCTCTATCAACAATACATTCACCTGTCACGTTACTCACGATGGGTTAAAGAAGAAGAGCGCCGTGAGACATTTGATGAAACGGTGTCACGATATTTTGATTTCTTCACCGACCACATTGGTGCCAATGTTCTTACAAAAGAACTAAGAGCATATTTAGAAGAAAAGGTTTTATCACTCGGGGTGATGCCATCAATGCGCTGCTTGATGACAGCAGGCCCTGCATTGAAGCGGGAGAACATTGCCGGCTACAACTGCTCGTATGTTCCTATTGATCACCCCAGAGCTTTTGATGAAACTCTGTATATTCTTATGAATGGAACAGGTGTTGGGTTCTCAGTTGAGAAAGACTTTGTAAACAAACTTCCTATTGTTTCAGACCACATGGAAGACTCAGATTCTATCATCCATGTCGCTGATTCTAAGGAAGGTTGGGCTCGTGGTCTTCGTGAGTTAATTGGTGCACTCTATCAAGGTTCTATCCCTAAGTGGGATCTTAGCGATGTGCGTCCTGCTGGAACCCTTCTAAAAGTTTTTGGTGGACGGGCTTCAGGTCCGGTCCCTCTTGATAATCTTTTTCGGTTCACTGTAGAAATTTTTAAACAGTCTATTGGTAGAAAGCTGAGTCCTATCGAATGCCATGACTTGATGTGCAAGATTGGTGAGAGCGTTGTCGTTGGCGGTGTCCGGCGTTCAGCGTTGATTTCTCTGTCAGACTTGGATGACGTGAGTATGCGTCAAGCCAAGGGCACCCCCTACTGGTGGAAGACCCATCCACATCGAGGACTGTCGAACAACTCTGTCTGTTACAAGAACACCCCCGGCTCATCCGATATATTCACAGATATTGGTGAATTTATGGATGAGTGGAATTCTCTTTATCAGTCGAGAAGTGGTGAGCGTGGTATCTTTAATCGTGAAGCAGCAAAGATGCATGTGGAAAAGAATGGACGCCGTGACTCAAACCATGATTTCGGAACAAACCCCTGCTCTGAAATTATTCTTAGACCAAATCAATTTTGTAATTTAACAGAAGTCGTATGTCGTCCCACAGATACTGAAGAAGACCTTATGGATAAGGTTAAGGCCGCAACCATTCTGGGTACCTTACAATCAACCCTGACAAATTTTAAGTATCTCCGAAAAATCTGGACTAACAATACAGAAGAAGAAAGGCTTCTAGGTGTATCTCTAACAGGAATCTTAGACTGCCCTCTTCTAACTTGGGAAAATAATAATCTGGAGAAGCTTCTGAATGACCTACGCAACCATGCAATTAATGTTAATCACGAGTTCGCTAATAAGCTGGGTATCAACCCAAGCACGGCTATTACTTGCGTTAAACCTAGTGGTACTGTTTCTCAGCTTGTGGATAGCTCTAGCGGTATTCATGCTCGTCATAACCCCCATTATGTACGTAATGTACGTTCTGATATCAAAGATCCTCTTACTAATTTCATGGTTGAGAAAGGATTCCCGCATGAGCTAGAGATAAGCCACGATCCTAGTAATCCATCACAGAATATGGTCTTTTCCTTTCCGATGGAATCACCACCAACGACAGTCTGCCGCAATGATATGAGTTCTATTGAGCAGCTTGAATTCTGGAAAATCTATGCGACAGCGTGGTGTGAACACAAACCCTCTGTAACAATCTCCATGAAGGATAGCGAGTGGCTCCATACTGGTGCGTGGGTCTATGACAATTTTAATTTATGTTCGGGTATTTCATTCCTACCTACGGCGGACCATATCTATGAGCAAGCCCCTTACATTGATATTGACAAAGAACAATATAAGGAATTATCTATGACTATGCCGAAAGAAATTAACTGGGAAGATCTTTCTTTGTTTGAAAAAGAAGATAACACCAAGGCTTCTCAAGAGCTTGCATGTACTGCTGGTGTCTGCGAAATCTAATGACAGAGGTAAGAAAGGCTTTCTCACGTTCTTTATATAATAAAAGCGATAAGACAGCGAAGAATATTATTAGAGAATACCTGATCAAATCTGAAGGACATTCCTTATTAAATGATGTAGAGAACTATTATGCTGATCTACAAACATCTAAGGAAGGTAAAGATTATTATCACGAAGCTGAGATGAAATACTCATGGCGTGGCGATTGGCCAACACACTGGGATGAGATCAGGATTCCTTCTCGAAAGAAAAGACTGCTCGAAAAGTATTCAAACGAAAGACTTACTTTCTATGTTATCTCAGGAGACGAAAAAAGATTCTGGAAAATCAGTTCTGATGCTCTAAGAAAAGCCCCTATCAAGGAAGCCAGTAATAGATACATTGACAAAGGGGAAACCTTTTTCCATATATCAGTAAGCAATGCTGATCTGATTAGTATTAGTACTGATTAACTATAAGGAGAAACCTATAATGGATGAGCAAGAAGAAAAGATTAAAAAGCTTGAGGAAGAGATTAATCAAAAGCAGGAAGAACTAAGGGCTTTGACTAAATCTGAAAGTGACAAGGCATACGAGAGTTATATGGCTGCTCACGAGAACTGCCAAGAATTATGGTCTAAGTACATTGATGTTCTTTACAAAGACAAAAAGGCAGAATTCAGACCATCTTTAAGAATGTCATTCCACACACGTCCGCTAACTTTAAACTGGTAAAACAATGAACGATAAAGGGTTTACCCCTACGACTATCTATGTCGGTTACGATAACCGTGAAGACGTAGCGTATCAGGTATGTAGATCATCTCTCTTAACCAATTCTACTTCACTTAGATCAGAAGATATTATCCCCCTTAAGCATCAAGACCTCCGAGCCAACAAAGTATTCTGGAGAGGGTGGCGTATTGACCACAGCGGTCAGTACTGGGATGATATTGATGGCCGTCCTTTCTCAACAGAGTTTTCCTTTACCCGTTTTCTTGTGCCAGAACTGGCTCGTAGACAGGGTATAACAGAAGGACCGGTTATTTTTGTTGATTGTGATTTCCTGTTTATAGATGATATCCAGCAGTTAATCATGAATCACTTTGATCCATCCAAGGCGGTGCAGGTGGTTAAGCACGACTTCAAACCAACCAGTACCGTAAAGATGGATAACAAAATCCAAATTACATATTTCATGAAGCTTTGGTCATCTCTTATGATCTTTAACATGGGACACCCAGAGAATAATAAGCTGGATTTAGCCACAGCAAACACGGCTTCCGGCTCTTTTCTACACGGGTTCGGATGGTTATCTTCCCCCGATCTTATTGGAGATATACCACCGGAGTGGAATTTTATCGGGGATGAAAGTGAAAATGTAAAACCTTCTGCTGTTCATTATACAGAGGGTGGACCATGGTTTAGGGATTACAAAAATTGTCCCTTTTCGAAGGAATGGTATGAGCAATTAAATATTGCCTTTGAAGAAGACCACTATAAAGTTTTGGAATGGTAGAATTAAATGACTGCATCTTATAAAATTGATTTAACGGCTAACATCACAGTCTTGACATCCTTTAAAGTTGATGACTATGCAACATACGCTAGAAGGTTTTTTGAATCATGGGCAAAATTCTGGCCTAAGAACATTAAGCTAACGGCGTACTACAATGGTGGGAAGCTTCCCAAAGATGTCGTTAGAGCTAGGAATATTTCTTACGTATCTTTGGACAAGAATGTTGACCTAAATTCTTTTAAGGAAAGAAACTCCCAGTTTAATGGCGGCTCTCCCTATAATTACCGTATGGATGCTATTAAGTTTTCCCATAAAGTTTTTGCTATTTGCGATCATGTAAAACATATGGCGTCTAAGGGGGACATGGGATGGTTAGTCTGGATTGATGCTGATGTCTTGACAACTAAAAAGATTGATAGTAATTTTCTAAATCTTATTTTCCCTGACAGTTCAGATATTGTACACTTAGGTAGACAGGGTATCATTGATTATTCAGAGACGGGTTTTCTAGGTTTCAACCTTACGTATGATAAGGCCCATACCTTTCTACGAGACTGGCGCACTCTCTACACCACGAATGAAATCCTTGGTCTACGAGAGTGGACAGATGCTTTTGCCTTTGAACGTCTCCTCAACCTGCATAAGAACCATGGAATTACGGCACACAATCTATCACCTCATGCAGCTTCTCTCGAAGCTTTTGATTACTCTCCCCTCACAGAGTATTTTATTCACTTCAAAGGTGGGAGAAAAAGCATTCTCAATGCTCCGTATGAACCCGGTCCTGCTCGTTATAAGGACATTGAGAAATTCATCGAACACTACGGAAGCACAAAACTTCTCGAAGTTGGAACATGGAACGGAAAGAGAGCCCTCCGCCTCATTACGGCTGCGCTTCAAAATTCTGATTCTGTCCATTATGTTGGACTGGACGTATTTGAAGATGGTAATGAAGAACTGGACCAAGAAGAAGGGAATGTAAAGCAGAGGACATATCTGCATAACGTCAAGTCTCTTCTTAATACGTTCTCAAAGGATGCTCTCCTTGAAGAGAAGAAGGTATCCTTCGAGCTTATCAAAGGTAACTCACGGGAAACCCTACCTGATATCATGTCACGGTATTCCCCCGACTTTGCATACATTGACGGCGGTCATTCAATTGAAACCATCCGATCAGATTACGAGAACCTGAAGGATGTGCCCGTTATTGTGTTTGATGATTATTATCGCCCCGATGGCGAAGATAATATGTTTGATATTACCAAGTACGGTTGCAATCAAATCGTCAATCACGAATTACCTGAAGGGCATCAGAAGGGCGTCATCCCCTCAAGGGATGGGGTTCAGGGTGGGGGTATTACATGCCTTGCCTATGTATGTCACCCATCAATGCCGGAGGCACCAGACTTTGAAAACGTGACGGTACCCATCAAGGTGCAGCCACGGGATTGTGTACCTGATGAGTATATCCACAACAACATCAAGGCTAACCACCTCAATATGGATAAGTGGATTACCAGAAGATACCATTGGAACACGGAAGAAGTGGTCTGTGTTTCAGCAGGCCCCACGATTAAACAGGATCTTGAAAACATCCGTGCCAGATACGAACAGGGGCACAAGGTTGTATGTGTCAAGCACTCTCATAATTTCCTAATTGAGAATGACATTATACCGTGGGGTTGTATCATTCTTGATCCACGAGATCTTGATGGTATTTCAACTCATGGGGTTAAGAGACGAGACCTTCTTGAGAATCCTAATATGTCTACCTATTATTTTGTAGCAAGTATGACAGACCCTTCTGTTACATATCATCTAAAGAAGAAGGGGGCTAAGATCATAGGCTGGGATGCTTATTCTAATGCTGTAGCATCCTTTGAGCATGTAAACGATAGGATGATGATTACGGGAGGTACCTGCGCTGCTATGCGGGCTATTGCTTTAATGCACACTCTTGGATTTAGAACCTTTCATCTGTTTGGTTATGACGCCAGCATGGATCCTGAAGGCACCTATGACTTGACAGAGAAGGACGATAATGATCGTCAGAAGTATTTACAAGTTACAGTCGGTGAAGATAGCTTCATCACCACTGGTGAGCTATTAGCAATGGGTCAAGACATGGAACAGTTCTTCCAGAGGGACGATGATGCCGAGTACCACGTATACGGTAAGGGCGGTATGGGCTATGCTCTATGGCAGATTGAAAAAGAAAAGAGAAACACAGATACGTATAAATCATTTCTTGAAATTGGAGTATAAAAATGAGTGTTATTAATTTCCCCGGTGGGTCTATTACGGAAAGCCCTGCTTCACAAGAAGATAAACTTAACAGTATCCGAAATGATATCTCTAAATTAGAAGAGTATGTTGAAGAAGCTCAAGACTATGTTGATGGTGTACTAATGATCAGTTTTTCTAATAATGAGTGTCGTCATTGGATTTCTCCGGGGTTGTCCGTAGGCGATGTATACTTTATGCTTGGTCGTATCCAGAATGCTCTGCTTGAGTACGCAGACAATGTTACAGAATAGGAGGCATATAGCCCATGGAAGAATTAGGACTAATTGAAAGAATTTGGGATACCCGTGATCTTGTTATTCAGATTATCGGTATGGTTGTGGTCGCAGCATCAATGTTGATTGCCGGGACAAAGACACCAGATCCAAATAGCATGTTAGGTCGCATTTATAAGGTTGTTGAATGGGCTGCTCTAAACTTTGGTAAGGCCAAAGAACAGGGCGATGCTGACGATAAACCAAAATAATAATAACTAATGTTATCACTTTTAGGGTCAGTCCTCGGTATAGTTGGTAAACTAGCTGGATTTCTTATGCCATACTTGGCTGGTAAGAAAGCAGCTAGGGCTGACTATGCCGAGGAGACCTTAAAGAAATCACAGGAAAAGAATGAAGTCCGCACGGTTGTTAAGCGCATGTCTGCTTCTGACGCTACTAAGCGCCTGCTCGACAAATGGAGCCGGGATTGATATCTGTTCCATCATGGAACCGATCCTCATATCACATGATGATTCCCTGACGGAAGACACCGCCAAACAAATTTTAATTCATAATGAGTTTTATGATAGAGCCTGTGACGGCTGATATCTAGGATTCCGTTCGAGTCTTTCTTGTTCTTGTCTTCTGATTGCAAGAGGTAGATCGTCAACTGGTACATCAATACCCTCTGCTCTTCTAAAGTCTTGCATAGCGGATCTCGTGACAGAACCCATATCTATTCTAATAGGTTCTGAGGGGTTCTCAATGTTGTGCTGTCTGACTTCATCCATAATTGCCCGGATTTCCCCCTGAATTATTTCGACTTCCTCAGAATCACCATTTGCATTAGCGATGTACAACTCAACAAAAATATTCTTTAGTGCATTCCTGTATGAACGTGACCGGGCATTATAGTTTTGCTCTGCCTTAATTTGTTGCCATGTTACATTACGGGCCTCAACGATTGATGTCGGTGTGAAGCCTGCGGCCTGTATGGCTATATCAAATAAATCAACCCCTCCAAAAGCCTCAACTGGTAATTCCCTACCACCCATGGTTACTCTACGGCTTCCCTGAGCGGCTAGTAGTATATTACGAAATACAGGTGGGAACATTTCTACAACGGCTAAATCGTAGTCACCTGCGTTCACCCGCCTTTTTACATTAGTTACCTGTCCGATAATACCACCGGCAGGTCCGAAGAAATCTGGAAGAGATGCTTCTCTACCACCTGTTACAATTTGTACGAGACCTCGTGGTCCTTCAATACCAGTTCTTTTGCCCAACTCCACTCCAACCAAGGAGGGTAGACCACGATAAGCAAGGGCCAAAGCAACTTCTTGTGGCAACCCAAAATCATAAAGCATATCAGTGAGCATTGTCTCGGGATCTTCATCATCTCCCCAGATGTTATTAATCATGGATACAATGTCACCAACTATGGCTACGGCAGGTACACCTATGATTCCGCCAGTGGTAACAAAAGCTAGGCCTGAGAGAAGGGCCATGCGTTTATAAATTTTACGGGTTTCAGCATCCAGCTTAATTGGGTTACCATTCTCATCAAAACCACCGGCCCCTGTAAATCCATCCTTGAGAGCCTTGAAGAAATAACGCATGACCTGTGTCTGATATGGCAGAAACTGGGTTACAACCCCTGAGATTGGACCACGATTGTATCTGGGCCTGTCTGTCTTATCGAATTTAAACTGTGTCTTCTCCACAGAGAACTGTATAAAGTTATCAAGATTAAATTCGCCGTACCTATTCTTACCCTCTGCGTCAAACATAAGTTTAGCTTTTGCGGGATCTTTCTTATATACTTCATAAGCAGCAATCGCCGTTGCGAAACGGTTGAACTGCTCCACCCAAGCGAAGGCAAAGCCTGACCCTCTTATACCAATCTCAACGCCCCGACCAATTTTTGAGTTTAACAACAAGGGTTGCTGTGATAGCTGACCCGAAACATCTGATAACTGAACAGGGGCCAAGATAGGCTGCGCTCGCTGTAGAGCTTCAAACAATTGTTGATCCATGCCCGCAGGTTTTTTTCTCAAATCAAAAGGTTTGTTGGAAAAATCTAAGAACTGAAGACCCCTCGACATTCCCGCTTTTTTTGGATCACTTAGTGGGAATTCTTTAGTCAACTTTAATGCTAGTTTAAAACCTTTTATAAGTGCGGCTGTACCCTCTGCTGGATTTTTCGCAATGCTCATAATGAAAGGCATCGTTGTATGCAAAAAAGAAGTAAGGTTGACCCCAGCAGATGACAGGTTACCACCAAGCCACCACGTAAACGCTATTCGTTTGGCAGTATCAGAATGCCTGTGTTGTTGTGAAACGTATCCATCTTCACCCCAAGTCTTTTGAGCTAGATCTTTGTAAGCCTGTGGTATCGTATTATCATTTTTTATGGCATCTAGCTCGTTATTTAGCCTTCTGTTTAAAGGCATTCTGGCAATCATGTTTGCCTGTGACGATACATGTTGATTAAAAGTTTGGCTCAGATTGGTAGATAGATTATCTCTTGTTAAATCCCCCGGTATAGATTTTGAGTTTGGGATTAGGCGTTTACCAGCTTCAGTCGCAATTCTTCTTCCAAATGCTTTTCTAAACGCACTAAAATTTTCAGACGCCTCAGTAGACGCAGCAGCATGATCCAATATATCCATAAGCGTATTAGAGGTTGCTGGACTTAGGTCTGCAACGAAATCATTAAAAGTTAATTCAAAAACACCCTTATTTCCCGTCGGAGTATAGTCAGGATTTTCTTCAAAGAATTTATTTCGTTTTTCTTCAGCATTTCGCTGCGCATCCTTAATAAATTTAGGATCATCAACAACCTTAAAACCTACCCGCTCCACTCCGAAACGATCTGTAAATTTATACTTAAAACCAAACCTACCTTTTCTCATGGCAGGCATATAAAGGAGTTTGCGCTGCTTTTGAAGATCGTTGAAATGATCTCTAAATTCTCGGAGATCTTCAATTAAGGCGTTGTCGACATCCTCTATTCCTTCTAAACTTTGGACCAGAGAATCAAACTTGTCCCCATCTCTTATATCTTCAAGGGTTATATAATCAGGGGGAAAAGTATCGCCTAACTGACTATTAATTTCATCAATACCAGTAAGTAAGTAAGCCTCTACCTTTTGATCATAGATAAAATCGAAGACTTCTCTAAGTTTAAAAGCAGTATCAGCCAACTGTGTTCCAGAATCAATTCGGAAAGTACCTAAGCCGGGAATTGGGTGCACAATGTCCTGATTAAAAAAGTCTTCAATTGTCACATCCTTTTCATCACTAAGAATCTTTTCAATTGTCTGTTCGTTTGTGATCCCAAGCTCTCGCAGAGCCGCCGCATCCAATGGAGTGTCTGGTTGTGTAGACGCCTCCATTATAGTCCGGGCAGCATGTAACAATCCATTAACCTGAGTTTTTTCTTGTGGAGTATGCCTCTCCAAAAAACCTGTGCTGAGCCTGTCCTCAACACCCACAATTACGTTGTTAAATCTCTCTTCTATTTCTCGGGTGACTCGCCCAATATCTTTCAAGCCTGCATACTGTGATACAGCATTACCAAATGTATTTATATAAGCGCCTAGCGCAGCAGCCAGATCTTTAAACTGATTACCAAGTCCCTTTGGCATTCCCTTTTCTACAAACTTGGCAGCATCTTTCATCCTGTTTGCAACATAGGGTGCACTTTGTTCGGCGCTGGCATAAATCTCGTCAAGATTCTTTGATTCAATTAAGTTTGGCTGACGTAGTTCAGATGGTCGTGCCAACTCACCGCCGATAAAAGCACGAAGAATTTGATCAACACTGGTATATTCATCAGCTATGTTTTTATCCTGTAGCCCTGAGACTAGGCTTTCAAGAGCCTTCTTGATTTTAGCAAGTATTCTCCTTACAAAACCCTTCTTCTTTAATCCTTTGATCGAGTCAATGCCTTCAGCATAGGCTTTGGCGGCAAGTTTAGCTTGGGCTTCTTTTTTCCTCATCTCCCCATCAGGGTATGCGGAAAGATCAATACCGTTAGCTTCAGCAAGTTCAGGAGTAAGCTGATCTTCCAAGATTTTTGACTCTGATTCTGTGAGGGCAAATCCTTGAATAATATGGAAAGCTTCTTCACCAACAAGTAAATTTGTCTCTGTTTCTCCGGGTTTGATTTTATTTTTATCAATCATAATAACTTTACCGGCAGGGATGGCGAAACCACCCACAACAGAACCGCCCTCATCATTTTTTCCCCGAGAAACAAATTTGTTATATAAGTTATTTACAAACGTACCCTTACCATAACCAACATTAACATTATCACCGGCTAACTTTTTTATATCATCGGTAATCTTATCTTGATTTTCTGAAGTCATCTGAGATGCAACCGTGTTCCGAAGTTTTTGAACACGTTCTTGTTTATCAGCTTCTACTAAACCAAGTTTTTCTACATATTTATCAACTCTGTTGTTAAAGTCAGTTCTTCTTTTTTGTTCAGCTTCGACTTTGGATACAACCTTATCTAATGCTTCTACATACTTTTTATTAACGGCTGCTCCATCCATAGGTTCTAAATTTCCGAATGCTGGGGAAACCGTTTGATCAGCAAAATCTTTACCCAAGAACCGAGTAACCTGTCTCTTAATTTCAGTAGGAGACGACAGCGCAGATATTCCCGGAAGAACAGCTTTAATCCTTGTATCTAATCCTTTAAAACTATTGTCGATATCTTTATCAACATCTTTTGGTTTAGGAGCGCCTTCTATCGCCCGAGTTTGTTCTACTATCTCTGATTTTTTCTCTGCAAAACGAGTTGGTTCCTCTGCCTGTTCTCGTGCTGTTTCAAGCAGTTCTTCCCTTTTTATGGCACGGGCTTGATTTGCTCTAAATTTTTCAACAACAGTTTGAGCCTCTGCAACCTGTGTTTGAGCCGTTACAGGGTCTGCGGGAATAATACTCTCCGGTGGGAGTGTCTCTAGTATTCTCTCCCGTATTCCCTCTGGAAGTCCTTCAGGTAAAACAATACCTTCTGTAGTTGTCCCAGCTTCTGCATCAATTTCAATAGGGAGTACAGCAGCAGACCCGGAAAGGTGACGGACGACATTTCCCGGAAGATTAGCAACCTGTGCAGAAAGAGCCGGATCATTTATCTCTTCCTGAAGATTAACCTGAGCTTGTGCATCAATAGCCTGTTCATTTTGAGCAAATCTCTGCGCAGAACCTCTGGCACCTCTTACCTTAAATGCAGAAGTTATACCAGATAAAATAAAACCGGCTGATCCACCGTATAGACCCTGTTCAATAGCTGCGAAACTATCAATCCTTTTATCAGGATTATAAACATACCGCTCAATAAGATCTTGAGCTACTGCTTGAAAAGCTTCCTGTGATCCTTCAAGACCAGTATCAATAAGAACATCTTGAGCATATCTTTTTAGAGTGCCTACTTCTTGGCTGATGTTATTAAGCTGATTATAGTAGTCCGCCTCATCAATAATCCCATCATTGTAACGCCGTGTTAAAGCACCTAGCTTTCCACCTCCTGCGATGAGTCCAAACATTCTTCCCGGAACGGCTGCTTCCAGAGTACCCAAAGCAGCACTCATTAGCGTGGCCGCTCGAACATCTTCTGGAGAAGCCCCCGCTTCTATAGCCCTTTGATATCCCTCGTCACCTACGACAAGAGAACCAAGAAGTGCTGATGTACCTAAACCAAAAAGAGACAGGGGGGCAGACAAAGGAGTTGTAGCTGTGATGGCAGCACCAGCGGCAACACCCGCCCCAGCGCCAGCTATGAAACCAAGCATAGATCCGACAGCTTCGCCAACTTTACCTAATTCTTCGTAATCACGTCCGGGTCTGGTGCTTGCATCTCGGGCGGCTCCCTCGATTATCTCGCTACCTAAATCATTAAAATAACCATCAAAAAGTTCAGAACCAATTAACTGTTCCGGGACATTCTCGAAACCCCGCACGGCACTCCCAAACGTACTCTCAACGCCACGGCGAACACCTGCAAAAGCTTCGCCGAGAAGACCACGGTCAATGGCGAACTGGGATGGGTCAGCCCGTTGAACCGCCAGATTTAGATTTGAATTAAATAATCTTTCAATGTTTGTTCCGGCATACTTAGGATTAAATTTACCACGGACTTCAGCAATGGCCTCTTCCATGGTGACATGATCCCCAAAGGTATAAGTCTTACCAAAAGCATCGAGGGTTAGTTCTGACATAGTTTCTTTCTACAGTTAATCTTGTGCGGCATCGGCTGGAATTGAAAGACCTGAGCCGCCTAATCCCAGCATACTCCGAAATATGTCTCGACGGCTTATAAGAAGCTGTAGCTCATTGTCTAGGTCTTCTTGAGTTCGGCCCGTTACTGAGCCCCCCAATTCCATGAAACTCTCAAGCTCGTCAATAGTAGCGTCTATATCATCATCAATAATGCTGAGTTGATCTTCTAATTGCTCCCGACTAAGGGCTGCCATAGCAGACATGAAGTCCTGCTCATTAGCTGTTTCAAGAATATCAAGCTGTCTGCCTTCCAGATCCAAGGCCAGTTGTTTAAGGGCTTCTTCTCTACGTAGTGCGTCCTCTTCCTTCTTGGCCTGAAGGGCTGTGAGTCCGCCCGCACTGGCTGATCCTAACACGGATGCACCGGGTTGTGCCGCCGCCTGCATCATGGCAAGACCGGCTGTTATGAGGTCTTCATAATCAAAGCCTCTATCTTCTACTTCAGCCGCCACGCCGTCGTCAGCACCGTCATCAGCACCGTCATCTGTATCTGGTTCTGGTTCGGTCACGTCTTCATCTGCGGCCATAATTTCAGCCAGAAGAGGCGTCATTGCTGCATCAGGATCAGATCTGGGTCCGGGCACATCCGATGCTGCCATTGATTCTCTTATTTCTTCTTTCCTCTCTAGTGTTTCACCCAGAGGAAAATACGATAACAGTTCATAAACTTGGGTAGTAATATTTTCATCGTCACCAAAGCCAGATTCAAGCTGTGAAGTAAGAAAATCTAGCAGCACCTGCGAACTACTTTGTCCGTCTGCTGCTGCGGCATTTATAGCGAGAAGTTGTTCTACTCCCTCTTTTAGACTAACACCATCGGGAGAACCATCCTGATACTTTAAGTCATCAGAAACCTCACCGCCATCTTTTAAAAACATACCGGCCAGCATTCCTCCGGGTCCAAACGCACCACCTGATCCAAGCATGCCAAGGCCTGTCAAGCCTAGACCACCTATCTGTCCCGCTACGGATGGGGGCTGACCAAAGGTGGATGATAGGGTTGCTCCGGGGACCGTGGCACCACCTAGAAGACTCTGTAAGCCAGATGCCTGTGCCAGCGGATACTGGCGTTGTGTGAGGAAGTCCTGATATGCAATGTCAAGGGCACCCTGACGTTCAGCACGTTCTCTCTCACCAGCAAGTTCAGCCTCTTTGAGTCCTGTGGTTAGAGTCTGCTGTAGCCCGCTACCCAAGGCTGCTAACTGTGGAGCCGCTTTGGCTGCTGCACTCCTATCGGCGACAAGCTGGGCTAGGGCACTCTCATAGGCCCGCTGTGATCCCGTGGCCTGAATGTCTGCCAGATTCTTCTGAATGTTTCTCTCTGCTTCTGCTTGCTGAAGGCCCTGACGTGAACCACCAAAAGCACCTGCCCTTGTTGCCTGAGAAGCCAGTTCTTTACGCTGGATGTCCCCCTGTCTCCGGGCTTCTTTCAGGGCAACGTCAGTGACAGCCTGTTGGAACGGGGACATGAATGGGGTAATATCCGCCCCGGCTAACTGGGTTGCACCAAGTCTGGCCTGTTCCAAAGCTTCGGTATAAGAGGGTGCCGCAATAGATGCGAGGCCGCTAAACCCTTCACGGGCTTCACGCTGTGATGGGCCAGCAAGGGCCTGACGTGGACCACCATAAGGCTGATATTCTTCAAAAGCTGCCTCACCTGCACGTAAAAGATTAGCCTGCTGAAGACGGTTATACCAATCAGGATAATTCGTCGTGGCTGTTGTTCTTTGCTGCTCTTGAGAGGCAGACCCTCCTGTGCCAAAAAGGCTATCTAAAAATCCCATTATTTCTTCCTTTTCAAACTCTCAACGAGTTCATAGATAATATCTTGTCCAGCTTTGTTCGCATCGCCTTCACGGGCACCTGTCATGAGTCCAAGATTTGTTATAGCATCACGGGGGATAACGTATTCCTTGTTTGAAACACGGGCTGGAACAGAGTTAAAGGGGTTCTGGAGATTGTCCATCTTGCCTGCGATTCCACCACCACCGGCATAGACACGGGTATTGATAGCGTCATCACGGGGACCACCGGGACCACGGATCATACCATCATAGTTCCGGTTTCCCGTTAATTTCTTGGATAGGCTTGCAAGGCCACCCTCATTACCCTTTACTGCATGGGCAGGAACAACGTGATCACCTTCGACCAAAGGGAGTGCGTCTGTGCGTCCACGGACTGAGCCACCGTCTTTCATGCCTGTCATTTCGGAGGGACGGCGGTTTTCATAAAGTTCATTAAGTTTATCCTCTGTCATGCTATTAACAATGTCATGGGATTGCCGTCCGGTGAGACCCATAGATCTAAGAATATTGTAAGCAAACGCTCGTGTAACCCCTGTACCTTCAGGGTAATTCGGAGACGTTGCATACAATTCCAAATAACGCTGATCTGCCCTGTCTTCGAGGCGTTTCTCATCTTCAGTAACATCAATTTGTTCCTGATACTTTTGCAATAGTTGTTCAGTAATATGCTGTGGATACCAGTCCTCAAGAGGTACACCCATACCAAGGCGTTTCTCATCTTCAGATAAGTTGGCACGATCTATGATCTTTGACATTTTTTGTTCTTTATAAGACTCTCCACCTTCTGTGGGAAATGCCTCTTCTTCCCCGATCATTCGAGTCCTCTGTGCAATCGAATCAATATCTAGGACTGAACCCCCGTCTTTCAGACCCAACGCCTCAAGATCAGCTTTTAAGTTTTCTGCCACACCGGGCGGACTAGGCTGAATGTTCGGGAAAGCCTCAGCCATAGCCCTCTCTGATAATTCTTGAGACTGCTCATTAAATAAAGCAAGCTCAGCAGGACTCATTCCATCTACAATTTTTTGGGCGTCTCGTGGGAAAAGACCCTGCGACCTAAAATATTCGTAGGGGGCTATTCGTAAGTTATCATTATTGTCACGATATTCCTGAACAATTACAGTATCTAATTGAGTGTTCTCTTCCACAGAAGGAATACGACCAAGCTGTCCTAGGGAGGATGGTCTTTCTACTTCAATTTCAGGAGTAAGAGCTTCTGGAATAATATTTATAGGCTCATTATTTCTTATATCCCCGATACGTGTAGGCATAGGGCGAAGGTTAACGCTACGGGGCTCACTTAGCCTATCCCCGATACGTGTAGGCATAGGGCGAAGGTTAACGCTACGGGGCTCACTTAGCCTATCCCCGATACGTGTAGGCATAGGAGGGTTAACGCCACGGGGCATCAGACCACCGGGTTGAAACTGTGCACCCTCACGCATGGCCATTGCTGGGGAAATAGCCCCTGCTTCACGAGCCATCTCCAGTCTTTCAGCCTGTTGTCCTGTGGGCTTATCCTCGATAAGCATAAGATCTTTGAGCATGTTACCAAATTTTGCCACGTCAGTCTGAACCTCTGATTGACCGGGGCGATTAAAGCTTTCACCTGCACGGCCACCCTCGACAAATTTTTCAGGGGTTCTGGACATAAGACCAAGTTCTCTGATAATGCCGGATAGCCCACCCGGTGTGCCTGATAAATCTCCAAATTCTGGGAAGGAGGAACGATAACTAAACTGGCGCTGCTCGGGGGCAATGCCAAATCTGGAAAGGGCTTCTTGTGCTTCGATCCCACCAAGTGCAATCCTTTGAAGATCAGAGAAGTAATTCTGTAAATCAGCAGCTTCACGGAGGGCTGAAATTTCAGGGGCTGCGGCGGGGATTCCGGGAATCTTCTCTTCTTCCTCAATCCTATTTAATCGAGCCGCACCTTCGGGACCGCCTGATCTACCTGCGGTTACATCCCTTTGACCTCGCCGACCACGGGCTTTACCAACCGCACCATATGCGCCCATTCCTATGTTACCTACTCTACCTGAATCTGGTCCACCGCCGCTCATTAGTAAATTCCTCCGTTTATCATCCTATAATACCTTTTAGTTTAAGATCCTGCAATAAAGTCCCCAGTGCATTAGCCACCACAGAGACCGATATTTGCCCAGCACTTACATCATATGTCCTATTCACAGATACATTTGAAAGAACATAGGGTTGCTGAGAAGCAGCTTGAATATTACTTTGGTTATCTCTTTGTTCCAGATTTCTTATAAGCTGCGACCACGCAGCCTTCATCTCAGGAGTTGACGTATTTGGTGCGCTCGGATATCTTACAAAGAAATGACCTGATTTACCTACATCTATAGCCATTATCGTTTACCATCAGGAACCAGATCAAGTCTGAATGTGCCAAGTCTCCATGACGTACCCACGGCACTTGTAGATATTTTAAGGTTGGCCTGTCTCCCACGAAGTCTGATGTTCTGAAATCTTGTCGAGGCGCTCACAACAAAGGGGCCTTTTGAAACCGTGGTTGCTGTCGGATATTGTTTAGTCCCCATAAGGATATTCACCTCGGGATCATTGTTATTCCCACCGGGATCTGAGAGTTGGAAATCAGGGATAAACTTATCAGCAAAAAGAAGCTCATCACCATCACCCAAATCAAAGTCGGCGCTCTGGACAAATGATTCATAGCCGATAACTTGGTTATCTCCGATTACAGCATGGTATGTGTTCTCAGGCTCATTATTATAAAGATAGGAGTTTGTAGCGGAAACACCTGTGGTAATAATGCTATCAAAGATTCCCTCTCCGAAATCCCATGTCGTCCAGTATGCTGATCCATAAACCCAATAGTTCTCCACCGGGCTGTAAGAAACATAACGATCACATTCTTCAGAATCGGAGGAGGGATATACCCACGTCACCTCAGAAAATTCTGGATTGATTCCGCAGAATACCTTTTCTTTCTGTGAAAAATTAAAATCATTGAAAACATATTTCCTTACAGAAGAAGGAAGAACCTGAACCGTACCATTGAATACAAAGAAATTACTGTCGCCCATCCAATAAAGAGACCCATTGAAATCCTTTGCAGCATGGGGTGAGATAGAACCACAGCGATCACCAAGAATATCTGTGGAGAAGATATAGGGTTGACCTACATAAGCCATGCCATATAGGGCTGAATCTGTTAGGATAAGAACGCCGCCCCTAGAATAGATGCCCTGTTGAATCTGGGTACCGCTTTGAATACGGAAGTCACCGGCTGCATTTGTCACAGTAGGTGTCCATACATCGTAATCTTCCTGATCAGACCATCTGATAAGCATGGGATCGAAATTACCGGTGATGTCGTTACAACCCATGGCAATCACATGGCGGGATTGTTCTGAAACAATGACACTATTAACGGAAACAGGGGCAGCAGAGACTAGGTAAGCTCGTGTGTCTGTACCTGATGTTGCATCCCAGAGATAAATAGATCCACCTCGTGGATTTGCTAAGAGATCTTCGCCGAATGTATCGAAACTCCAGTTCCTCATATTAAGAATAATATTTGTTGTGGATGCGGGCGTACCATAGGTTCCTGTACCATATGATCCAGCACCCCAACCAAACCCGTTAGAATTATTCTGTGCACCTGATTTTAAAAGGAAATTAATACGAACATCACCAGTATTAGCTGAGGTAGCGGCTGCTGCCGAAGTGTATGCGAATGTAAAATGATTTGCGTCAGAAACTGTTGCGATTGTAAATGTTGAATTAAGAAAAACATTACCACCGATTGTCGCAGCCATGCTCGTAAATACAACCCGATCACCTGCTGCACGGGTATGTCCAGTCAGTGAAACAGAGATATTTGAACTACCAGAAGTGGTACCTAGTTGATTTGTCAGAGGTGTGCTGGTTGTAATAGGGGTGATATCAGAAATGGCACCCCCTTGATAAATCTGTAAGGCATTATCAGTTCCCCATGCAATATAGTTTTTTCGATCTAGCCCTGACCATATCTCAATATCACGGGGTGTTCCTTCAAGGGCAGTTGTTGATCTTTTGTTCCAACCTCTTATATTTTCAGGATTGCCGTTTCTAAAACGAATACGATTACCATCATACCAGCCACCCTCGGCTTCGTATTGTGTATCATCACGAAGAATGGTAGGGGCAAATTTAAAACGAGTTGTAATTGTATCTGTTGACATTTTATGTTATCTCATCGTGGAAAATAAAAAAAGACTTGAGAAATAAAGCCACCAAGAGTTGCTGAAAAGCCGGATATCATCATTAATGTTTTCCATCCTCCCTGCGCCTCTGAAAGAGTATTTAAAATTTTACGAGTATCCTTACGCACCTCACTTAGTTCTTTTTCAAGTAAAGCAATCCTAGCTTCCATGTTACCAAGTTCCCTATCTGTAAAATTAACCATTGATTGTTAACCATGATGCAAGAGTATAGCGAGTTCCAGAAATAATCTTCTCAACACTGTGCATAATAGATTCTCCTCTAAATACAATTAATTCCCCGGCATGTCCTCTTATTCCCATATTAATCTCTGGAAACATTAATTCGCCGCCTTTATAATCATCATTAAGGTATACTATAGCAGCAAAGTGTCTATTAGGAAATTCCTTGTATTTCCCCAAATCATCATGGACTAACATCTCATCCCCCTCATTCCATTTTACAATATTTGTATCCATAATTGAGAGATTTAATCCAGTCTCCTGTCGGGCAAATTGAACTATCCTTTCTTCTATAACCCCTTTATTTGAATCGAGGGCTGACCAGCAAACCCTGTTCTGCCACTGAGAAGTATCATCGGGATTCTCGGCTACCCAATTTCTAATTAAAAAATCACATTCATCTTTATCTAAGAAAGATTCTTTAGAGTAGATGCCATTACTTTCAAGTATTTTGAAACTATCTGAATAGTCTATAACAGGGGAAGACCGAACAAATCTTCGTGCTTTCTTAAAGTAGTCTTTGGTCCAGTCATCAGTTTTACCCCGTTTATCAGAAATAACTTCTCTTTCATCCTTAACACTTTCTGGTTCAGGCATTTTATAAATCTTAGTATTCTCTATAGCCCCCGTATTAATGGGAATGATTCGGGCAAGCTGGGTTCCCTTGGGAATAGTGGTCTTCCCTTTGTTAACAACACGGATTGTCAGAAACCATGGATAGGATAACCAATCAGTCTCGATGATTGCGGACATTGTTTGAATATCGGTATTATCGGAGTTAGGTACTGGCATAACCATGAGGTTAATATTCTTATCAGTACGCCAAATATATCCGGGGTCTAGTGTAAAAGTACCCATACCAAAATGGCTTTTAGCACCAGCGCCTTCAATGACTGTTAGATTATCTTGATAGACACCACCGTCCCATTCCACGACAACTGTCTCATTTAGAACAAGATCCCAGCCGACAGTATTAGCACATGTTAGTGGGGTACACTTATACGCATGTGGAATAAACCAATCTCTTGTTTTAGTTGCGGGTATTATATCTACTGATTTAACTGAATCAGAAACTACCGGATAAACTTGTATCATATTAATTTTACGACGTACCTATTTCCATAGTCTGGGGGATCAGAACGAATTGGGATATCTAAAATCATCTCATAATCTGATGATGGCAGTGTTGCAAAACTGTTTGTTTCTTCAACAAGACTTTTTGAAGCTATGATAACTTCTTTTCCAGACTCTTTCAAAAACTTCCCCAAATTCACATTGCCATCGGCAAAGTCATCATAGAAAACACGGGACATAATATAGGTATCATAGGACATATCAATAGATTCTTCTGTGGCCATCTCTTGATAAAATAAGACATCATAATCAAATAATATAAAGTTACAGGCAGATATCATGGCTGATTCTTCCATGGGTTCATACACACAATTCACGCTTCCCAGAAGATGGGTAATAATTGTGGATGTTCCAGATCCACATCCTATATCACACACCCTCTTGTCTTTCCAGAAATCTGTTTGATCACCCTTGAGCCATGCATACTTAATGATTTCCTCATTTGTCCATTCTGAATTGGGATCGGTGAAGGGAGGAGTAGGTTCCATATCTTTGTCCCAACCAAGATATGATAAACCTTGGATAATACTGGGAAGGAGAGGTCGTCCCTGAACACATCGGATTCTTTCAAGGTCGTTATACAGGACATTAAGAACAGATTCTCGATTAACAGTTTCAGTTTCAAAGTAATCAGAGACCAGAGTTTTCCAATCAGGTAGAATAGTATTCTCTAAGACTGCTTCTAGTTTTTCAGCATATGTGGGCATTACTTAAACACTCCTGTATAGTTTAGAGATTTTAGTATACTCTTATCTAGCTTGTCTTCTATAATACGGGACATAGCGGGTGTCATATTATACGACATATAGGGGCTCAGAGCCATTTCTTTTCTTTCGGGCGTAAATTCAAAAGAGCCATAAACTTTAGATGGGATGTTATAAGATTCTAAAAACATAATATTATTTAATGTCTCTTCTGGGTTACTGATAAGGTCGGTATACTTTACATATTTGATTGATGAATTAAAAGGGTTAGATAACCAAAAAGTAAAGAACCTGTTATAAAGATCGCAGATATTTTCTAAACTATATGCTTTATATTCTTCGATAATATCAGGAGTATCATGTAATGTTTTAGATGTGGCGCACCTTAGTTTTGTGTGCCCCTTCTCATAACCAACCTTGTAGTAGACACCAAGTTCCCATGATTGAGAGATAATACTATCAATCCACTTATAAGGTGATTTATGGATAATAACTCTGTCTATACCCCTGATATGTTTTGGAATATCATGGGGGACAAACTCATGTTTATATCTTGTGTACTTATTATTCTTATCAAGTATAGTCTGTAGATAATTAGTCCCAGATCTATAGAGACCGCATACTAAAACGGAAGTTTTATTCCCTGCCATTTAACATCTCGAATATCATCTGTCCTGCACCATTGAGAAATACCAACAAAACCATCAACTATGTATCCCCCACCAGACTGTATTAAGAGGCCGTAAATAATTTCTTCAGGATCTTGTTCAGAGTCCCACATTGCTTGGGTAGTCTCCCAACCATCTATCGTGGCAAAATCATATTGTTCCCCATAAAGAAGGGGCATTGTGGCTTTACCAATATGCTCGTAATCATAAGGGCTCTCCCCCGGAAAGTTCTCCTCAGAAGATTCATCATAACCCCTATCTTCCAGCAACCACCAGTTATAATTATAAACACCCCATCGTTCAACACCATTATTATCTCTGATCCATAAGTCATGATCATCGCTAAAACGAAGTGGTTTATAGGCTCCTTGTCTGTAGATACTCATCATACGCCTGCCCTTGGAAACTGGGACAGGTTTATTTTCTACAACATCCGCAATTTTTCCAGACAGAGTATAGACAGGATCACCTACCTGTATATCCTTAATCTCCTTCCACTTATAATCAGCCATCAATACACAAGTGTCCCCCGCAAAACAAGTCATGGGTGGAGGCGGAGGTGGCGGGGGTGGAGGCGGAGGGGGCGGAGGAGGTGGCGGTGGTGGGGGTGGTGGTGTAAGAAGCCCTCCTACTAGGATAATGTCAGGCATATCCTTTAATCATCTCTACCACGTCGATCAATCCAGCCAAATGTAGATACATTGAGGGTATTGGGATATGATCCCGAGAAGCTTCGTGCCCTTACCTGACTAGATGTGTTAGTCCTCACTGGGGGAATAGCCCCTGCGATAACACCACGAGCGCCTGTGCCAGATGGGGCTGGATTATCGAAAGCAAGAGAATAAGTACCTGATCCTAAGTTTGGTTCAGTGACCGTGACATCCGCAGTATCCAGAGGGCTGATATATACACCAACACGATCATTGAAGCCGGTCCCGGAAACAATCGCATTAATACCCAGAAGGGCCTCTGTCTTGATACCGGAAGGTGTGGAAAGACTAAGGGTCTTGGCGGATGCAGTAACAGTTGCCGCCGATACATCTACAACAGGGGTAAACCAATTAAAGTTATCACCTGTCTGAACAAAGTTCTTGACGGAGACATCCGCATCTGAATAGATGGAACCAATCCGTCTCTTCAAGGTATAGCCTGATGGCATTGTCGGCGAACTAAGATTGGTTGATGCCAATGTTGCAGCAGAAACACCTTCAGCCTTTGAGATTGCAAATACATGATACCATGTTGCAGATGTCACTGTTCCGGTATCAAGAGCGTTCGCACCGGTTGATGCTAGGCTTAGAGCGGTGGCGGATGCAAGAGTAATATCGTAAGTGTTGGTGTCAGATCGTGCCTGACCCACAGCGATTGAAATTCCTGTGGAAGATACAGGGGTCATCCCATAACCGCTGAGATATGATCTGGGTGAGCCAAACGATGTAAAACTCAGGGTTCCAGATCCGTCTGTCTTAAGAACCTGTCCTGCAATGCCGTCATTACGTGGTAGGGTATAAGTCACATTAGCAGTGACTGTGGCGGGGGCTTGGAGAGCGATGTAATGGGAAGAGTCTGCGTCTGCAAACCTTACTTCACTCTCAGCATTCATGGTGATGTTACTGGAGAAAGTAGCTGCGGCCATAGAGGCTGAACCGGAGACAACAAGGCCACCTGTGATTGACACAGTACCGGAAACTGCCATAGGTACCTTAACATCAATAAGAGAAGTTCCCACAGATACATTAATCTCAGATGAGGTTGATTTAATACCAGCCGTCTCTACATCTCGTACTGATACACCGTCACACACAACGCCGATAACCTGACCCTGTGGAACCACCCGGCCAGAACCTGTGGCTGTCTTCATGTTAACAGTAAAAGAACCAGAGGTAGAATTACGGATATCATAACCTTTGGAAAGGGCTGGAATTAGAACATTAACATTTCCAGTCAGAGTACCGGAAATATCAAGGAACGCACTACGAGACTGATCTGAAGATCCATCGGCTTGCGTCAGAGTAACATCAACGGATGAAACCGTGATCGTGGTATAGGCGGCGATAGAATCATCAACAAGATCAATGACATTATCATTAAGCACCGTACCCCATGTGTTTTCGTTTTCACCGGGGGTCTGCTTTTCAAGACGAATTCTGGTTGTATAAGTAGCCATTTCTAATTACTTCCTGTCAATGTGTTAGGACCGCCTGCTGGGCTTGCGGGCATAGCCATGCTATCTCTACGGGATCTACGTGCTTCATTATTCAGAGCCGCCATCTCTCTACCATAGAAAGATTCCCACAAATTAGCAGCCGTGGGATTTTTCATAAAGAGACTGGCTTCAACCATAGACCCATAAAAAAGAGCATTGGAGCAAAACTGTGTAAAGTAGTTCTGTTCCTGTGATGAGGAGGCCAGAGCAGTCGGCTCGACTACATAAGAAATTTCAGCCGGGTAAGCTGATGCAGGTGCCGGAGCCACTAAGATTTCTGTGCCATAGTTAGCATAGTATCGTGGCTCGCCTACAGAGGTTCTGTCTGGCCAATAATCATTTAGATATTCTTTTGTCTTCATCACAAGGTTAATACGAGAACCACTGCTTGTGATAGTAAGATTTTTAATAATAAGCGCATTATCAGGTTTCTGATAAATAGGGGTTGCCGTCACAAAATCTGTTGTGGCAAATGAAGTTAAACCCTGAAGGTCAATATCTCTTGTCAGTCTTCTTTCTGTACGAGAAATAAAATCAGGGATTGCATCAATAAACTCAGAACCTGTATTCTCAGCAGTTTCTTGAATAGATGATACAAGGGTTGTATAGGTTACAGTAGCCATACGATGATCCTATCATATCTTAAATTAAAGGCCAATTAAGCGGCTGATTTCCACACTGTAGAAATTTGAGGGACAGTTGTCCATGTAGTAGATACAGAGGAAACCCCATTCCATGTTGTAGATACATCAGGAACAGGGAACCAGAAGAAAATACGACCTACTTCAAATCTACCTTCTACACCTGTAACATCAACAACCACGTCTCGACTAGTACTAATATCTCCAAGTTCAAATGTAGCCGATACACCGGTTACATCTATACTACGCCCAATTTGTGCAACTACAGTACCTAGTTCAAATGTGGCTGACACCCCTGTAACAGAAATATTTGATCCTGCGGTAATTCCGATATTACCAAGTTCAAAAGTAGCGGATACCCCTGTTACATTAATTGCAGTCGCCTGCTGGGCAATGATCGTCCCTAATTGAAAAGTTGCAGATACACCTGTGACAGTAACAGCCGCATTAATCGCTGTAATCGACGATGAAAAAGGTATCTGGGAAAAAGGAGCCGTGGAGAATGTCATGGCTTATGCGCCACTAAAATTACTACGAGTACATTTAAAGGTGAATGAAAAGTTCCTGTCTGTTTCAGCAACTCCAGTTAATTTGAATAGAAGAGCATTACCAACGGCAACTGTGTTGCCTCCTGTGGCAGTGGCTATAGCTTTTGTAGTATTTACTGTAAGACCGTTCATCCCCGTCACCGTAGTTTCAGTTCCGGCAGCACTAGTTGCAATAATAACAGAAGCAGTAATCTCACCGGCTGAGAGTTTACTTGATAAGGTATTGACTGTGAAAGCGAATGGGGAGTCAACCAGAAGGAAGACTGGAGTAAAGCCAGAGTCAAGCTCATCTCCATACTGACCAGAGATTCCAAAAACTACATCAGTATCAACCGAGGTGGCAACAATGTTTGTCGCTGAGAGTGCAGGTGTGTGAACCTTTGTGGTTGCATGGATATTTGTAGCTGAGATAGTTGTGGCAGAGAGAGCCACAGTATGAATCTTTGTAGTTGCCGTAATGGTTGCAGCAATAATGTTCGTGGCCGATAGCGCCGGTGTATGTATATTTGATGTGGCTGTAACTGTGGCCGCTGTGAAGTTCGTAACAGAAAGCGTGGGTGTATGGATTGACGTGGCCGTCACAGTACCCGCTGTAATGTTCGTAGCTGACAAAGTTGGCGTATGGATGTTTGACGTTGCCGTTATTGTAGCAGCGATGAAGTTCGTCACGGAGAGTGACGGAGTATGGATTGAGGTCGCTGTCACAGTTCCTGCGGTAATGTTGGTCGCAGATAGAGCAGCCGTATGAATCTTTGTCGTGGCAGTGATTGTGGCTGCGGTGATATTTGTAGCGGACAACGCAGGTGTATGGATGTTCGAGGTGGCAGTCACAGTCGCTGCTGTAAAGTTCGTCACAGACAAGGACGGGGTATGAATCGAAGTGGCCGTCACAGACCCTGCTGCGATATTTGTTGCGGATAGTGTGGTAACAGAAAGAGCCGGGGTGTGTATCTTAGATGTTGCAGTAATTGTAGCTGCAATAAAGTCTGTCACGGACAGAGAAGGGGTATGAATTGACGTAGCCGTTACAGAACCTGCTGTAATATTTGTAGCTGATAAAGCTGCGGTATGAATCTTGGTAGTCGCTGTGATCGTTGCCGCAGTAATATTTGTCGCTGAAAGAGACGGCGTATGGATATTTGATGTAGCCGTCACCGTAGCTGCTGTGAAGTTTGTCACAGATAGGGACGGGGTATGAATTGAGGTAGCAGTTACAGTACCGGCTGTGATGTTTGTAGCCGACAGCGCCGGGGTATGGATGTTTGATGTTGCGGTAACCGTGGCACCAGTGATGTTGGTGGCTGATACAGTCCCGGCAACTCCGATGTTGCCTGATGCATCAAGATAGACAGATTTACCGGCAGGATACCCGCAGAAGACAACCTTGGTCCCTGCGCCCAGATTTACCGCAGATCCACTATTAGATGATGCTAGGATTGTGTCACGGGATAGCGTGGTTCCTGATGAAGTATAAGTACCAAGACCTACTTCCCAGTCACCTGTTCCATCATCCGTAATCACATAATAAGTTGTATTGGTATTGCCAATCTGGGCAAACGTATCAAAACCATCATAGGAACCACTCAGCGTAATCGTGCCAGTGCCCGTTGTTGTTGTCTGTTGTTTTACTCTGTCTTTGACAACGAGAGCCATGCTCGGACTCCCTTTTTATACAAGACGAATGATGGCTGTACTGGCCGCCGCAACTGGGAATTGAATCGTAAATGTACCATTTTCCACTTGCTTATTACCACCAAAATCTAAAACAGCAACGGCTGAATCAGATTTAGATGAGTTATAAATTAGCCCACCTCTTGTAGTAAAAGAGGCTGATGTCCACTGAGTGTTACTAACATCAACAATTGCAACAGAACCATCTGTGGCTACTGTTACAATACTAAGAGTATTACCCCCTGCTGTGTATCCCGTACCACTAACTTCTGCTGAAGTGCTGTAAGCTGTGGTACCGCTGCTGAGTGAAGCAGCACTTGTAAAAAGAGCAAGTTTGAATGTGTTAGCATCAAAGTCCTGATCACCAAGAAGAACTTGTTTCTTAAATGAGATGCACATTCCTTGTGAGATAGCCATTGTTATTTTAACTCCTAATAGTTACAGTACCACATTGAACTGTACCAGTGACATTACTTAAATATACCACTTGGTTAAGATTTGAAACAAATGTGGTCATTGAAGGATTCCATGTTCTTGAATTAGGCGCAACCGAAACTTCAGGTCTGGCATCCCTCAAAATTCTACGTGGTCCAATTCTGGGTGCTTTATTCTGGGGATGGTCTTTTAAATTAAAAGCACCATCAGATTCAGAAATATGAACAACAGCGCCTGTGCTTTCCTTTACCCTTTGATCATAGGGCCACCTAAAGCCTGACTGATCACTAATAAACCATGGAGATTTTTTCCAACCCATCTATACAACTCTCAAACGAGGCACTGCACGGAAAGAAGCTCTCTCCCTATCTTCTTCCATTGCGTTTTGCAATGCTTCTTCATAGACACCTTTTAGAAATGAGATACGATCTCCGGGGACACCGGGTCTTTTTATACCCATATGATAGGCCAAGCCATAAATTAAACAGGGGAGAAAACGAAAGGGAACATCCGCATCATCCACAGACTTGGTAAAGTCTTCGTATCTACTCACATTCCAAAATCGGAAAACATCCGTGGAATTTTCTGGGGTAGGCCAGAGATAAACTGTAATGTCGTCTCTTTGTCTATGAACAGCATATTCAATAGGGCGTCCTGAAGCATCCTTGTTAGGAAGCTCTTCATATTCTTCCATGGAGATACGAGTAAGTTCAATATCATTACCATCACGCCGGACAGTCGCCTCCGTGATATCTATGATTGACTGATCAAGAGTATAGGTAGCCGTGCCTTCTGTGACAGTCTGTGTGCCCAACCCTGTCTTCCATAGAAGGATTCCTCTATTCTGCCAGTCCGCAAGAATTAAATTTAAACTACGGCGAGCAGACTTTGGTTCTTTACCTAGATCAGCCTCGCCCCCAATCATATCTAGGGCCTCATCAATAATCTGATCAATATCCATATTAAATGTAGTAGTGCCTGATGTTCCCATGATTATGCCTTTCTAAACCTAGCTGTTTTTGCTGCAATACGCTTTGGTTGTTTTACCACTTGTTTCCCTGCTTTTGTTCCTTTCCTCTTTGCCCGAGTAGTTGCAGCATACTCAGATGGACTAAGAGACTTAATAGCTTTCTCAGGAAGGTATCTTTCCCCTGTTGCTTTCGGACCCTGTGTAGAAGGCTTACCAGATTTTGTACGCCAGTTCTGATTAGTCCAGTTCTTTAAACTTCTTTGAGATTTTTTAAGGGGCATTACTTATAACCCCCACCTTGTTTTTTATATTCTCTGGCTAGCATTTGCGCTTTCCGTGCGGACCACTGACCTGAGCTACCGCCCTTGTTTCCAGCTTTAATTTTTTCAAAAAGTTTCTTTCGCATCCCCGGTTTCGTATAATTACCTGCTTCATTCACACGGGAAACAGACCCGCCTTTTTTATAAGACGGCTTTTTCTTTTTCCCAGAAACTAATTGTTTTTTAATCATCCCTCTGGAGATAGCCATTAGATAAATCTCCGGCCAATATATTCTTCCTCATCATCTTCTTCTACCATGTTAACAATAGGTCCGCCCTTCATCCACGAACTACAAACATTTTTGGAAGAACAAATAAAATGAAATAGCTGGCAATAACCCAATTCAGGATTTTTAGTTTTATCTAAAATCTCGTTAACTTCCATACCCTCTTCAATACAATCAAGCATGTTAAGAGTCTGATTAAAGTAACCACAGTTACCACATTTTTTATCAGGATCTGTTGAAGGACCATAATCATGTTCATGAATAGCTACCTGTTTATTTGTATTATTCATGACACCATCATGTGTTGCTACCGGACAGGTAACTGCAATCTCTTGTTCACCATACTCTTCAGGCGCACACTCTTCACAAGAACAATCAGAATCATGCCCATTTTCGATAACAACTGTAACCTTCATTTACATCTCCATCTTCTTCTTGCTGCACAAATTCTTTTCTTAGGTGTCTTAGAGCAGTTTATATTGTGCATCTTCATCTGACCTTTTGATCTTGCACAATAACTCTTACGTCTTTTTGCTCTCGATGCGCTAGGTTTCTTTTCTGTAACAGCAGTTTGTAACTTCGATCCCGGATTAGCTCTCCGATATTTCTGAACACCCTTCTTTGTAAGACCTGCTCCCTTTGATGTTGAAAGCTTTTCTCCACGTTTTACTGATAGACTGGGCATCTTAGCCATCAGATTTAACCGACTAAAACTGTGGCATGAACAGATGTTGGAACACTGATATAGAGACCATCGTTAAAACGAATACCGCTTTCTGGAACAAAAATATCATTGCTTCCGTTAGTCATTGTAGGAGCTTCCATAACAATATTTCCATCTGTCTGGCCTCCTTCTCTAAGAGTTACTTTTCCTAAAGCTGCTGTCCCATTCCCAACAATATTTAAACCACGCAGTCTTCCTCCTGCATCAGTCAAGGTTGTTGAGGCGGTAACATAATACGCTTTTACATTAGTTGGCATAATCACTGTCCTTCTTGATATGGGGAATACCCCGTAAAGTACCTAATTATAGAATAAGAAAGGGGGGAACTCCAACTGAATTCCCCCCGATCTCAAACTACAAGGTATTATCTAATAGAATATTAGACGCCCTTGTTACCTCTCCACTGACGCCAGTCACTCCAGCCGAAGCTATAACGCTCACGGGCCTTGAAGCGAAGGTTGCCGGTGTCAAAGTCTGGTTCCATCTTCGTGGCCAGAGGCGCTCTCATGAACATCTTTGTACCATTTGGACAGTCGTTCCGCAGGAACCATGCGTCTGCGTCGGTGAAACGACGGTTGACAAAGTAACCATTTGGAACAAGGCCCAGATTACGAACGGCGTTGATGTCGTTCAAATCTGTGTTGGACCTACCGGGAGATGCCAGAATACGATCAGCATCAAACTGACCATCTGGGGCAACATGAAGTGAGACTGGTGAAGCACCGATGAAGATACCACGATCATCCTTAATCTTATGAGTATTGATGATAGCAGTTTCGAGAGTGCCTTCTGCTAGATCAGCAGCAGTCTCTAGGTTTGACTGATTGCCATCGCCGACAGTTGGATGGGCGGCTGAGAACAGCACGACACCATCGCCACCGACATAGCCAGCAGTGAAACCATTGTTGTACACGTTAGCTGCCTTGACCTGCTTGGTCTGAGCCATTGCACGAGCAAGGGCACGGGCACGTACTTTAGAGAACGTGTCATAGAGATTGTCTTCCATCGCTTCTTCCGTAACGGCAAAAGCAAGAGCAACAGTCTCAGCGGTATAGCGAGCAGTCCATGATTCCTGAGCGGTATCATAAACAACTGCTGCACCTTCAGCTTTAGTTGGGGCTGCGCCAAAGCCAGTCATAAGCACTTCTTCCTCAAACGCTCGATCAGAATTTTCCATATCAAAAAGAGGACGATCCTCTTCATCAACGGCTGCATACTCCAGACCGAAAATTGCATTTAGACCGGGAAGAAGTTGCTTGGCAATATCTGCACGATTAATAGCCATGTCTCAACCTCCCTTAGCTCTGTGCGGCTGAAGTGTACGAATCGACATGCTGTACGAGACGGACTTCAACTTTTGGGTTTGCATCGCCAAAGGCATTGTCAGGAACATTGCTGATCCCAATAACCTGTAGCATTGCAGATGTGGAAGCACGGCCAGCAACCTTTAGACCAAAGCCAGAACGGCCAGTCAGGGTTGAGCCCGCACCGAGTGTAACAGTGTAGTTAATACCTACATCACCGAGGGTGACAGTGGCGTCAGCCTGAACGATGTAAGTGGATGCTGGGTCGTCATTGACGATAGCATATGGGGTTCCGTCAACAGAAGACGTGCTGGCTGGCCAGTACTTGCCAAAAATTGGCTGCTTGCTAACGGGATCAACATATTCGCAACCTTGGAAGGTTCCGAGAACATGATCAGTAGTAGTAGTGATGACCGCAATAGTCCCAGTTGAACCAAGCTTTACAACGTCACCAGAAAAGATGTTGCTTGCAAAAGCATTGGCAATGCGATAGCGGGTGGTGCCACCTGAGTTAGCACCGGAGCCTCGCATTCTAGCAGGGACTAGGCCATTTAGACCTTTATTCAAAGCCATTTGATTTCCTCCAATATAGCCTCGATGGGTTTATCTTACCCACTTATGAATCAAAGTGAGCGGACTTACCCGTCCTTGCCCTTGATTTACTGGCATTAGTAATAGGAGCCCGTGAATCATTATCCCTCATGAGACTGTTATTTACAGCTTCATTAAGAATTCTTGTACGTTCAGCGGTCCTATGTATCCGTTCTTCTCTCAGTTCGTGTGGCATCTTTGCAAGGGCTACATCCCCACGAATAATACAACCAGAGAGACGACCGGCGTCAAGACCTTTGAAATTTCGAGCCATATCTGGGCATTCTTCTTCCGTCACAAATTCCCAACCTTCGTTAAGGCGGACACCGATATTCTTGGTATCCTCTTCGCCTCTGACTGAAATCCTTACCCATTTAAGGGCAAATCCCATATCATCAAATGTTTCAATAACATCATCTGGGATATCCAACCAATTGGGACGCTCATATGTATTCTGACGGGAATCCTTATCTCGCTCTTCATCAGATCTCGACTGTCTTTCAACTACTCGTGCCATGTCTTATGTTTCTCCCACGCTATCTAATAGTGGTATAGTCGCCAGCAGATCGCTCTGCTTTTTTCTTTTCGGCGGCATACCGTTCAAGAGGAATTCCCCACTTCTTTGCAAGGCTGACATCATCTTGAGTCAGTCTAACTTTGTTGGAGGGTGCCTGTCTGCGTGATTGACCGGCGACCACTTGAGTAGGTTTTTCGTCACTACTAGGACGAAGTCTTGATGGGAGTTCCTTTGACAATCTCTTGTCTAACTCCTCATAAAAATCATCATCTCTTGGATCAAAGCCCTCTTCCTTGAGAGACTGATCCACTGCAAGGGCAATTGATGTACCAATTTTATCCTTGCCAAACCATTCATTTTTCTTCGCCCAATCAACAGCGCCTTCATCAAATTGATTTGTTTGAGGCCTCTGGCTGACCGGAGCAGCTACTTCCCTTTCTACAGGAGAAGGTACTTCTCGGGTATTCATATTATCTGTTAATTCAATAATCTTCAACTCAGCTTGTGCCTCAGCAAGATCACTTTGCGCTTTTACAAGACTTTCTTTATCACCCTCATCAAAAGCATGGGCAAAAGATGCCTGTGCAGCTTCTACTCTACGCTTTGTTTCTTCTTTCTTTGAATCAATAGATTGTCTCCGATAATCGGAAATATTCCTATCTTTATCAGAGAGAGTAGACTCAAGGTATTTAATCTTTTCAAGGGCTAAAGCAAGCTGTTCATCCCGCTCTTTACGTTGGGCTACAAGCTTACGAATTCGTTTCTCGGCCCCCTTTGTCTTAATACCATCAAGCTCTTTAATCTCTTCTTCTGGCTGAACTTCATTATCATCTTCAATAATGACTTCAGGTTCTGTAGAAACAACAGGAGTCTCTTCGGGCGCAGCCTCTGGCTGACCCTCAATTTCAATCTCAGGCGCTTCAGTTTTTGGGGTGGGATTGGGATTTGATGTGTCGATGGTTTCCCAGCCATCATTATCATTATCAATCATAATATATTTTTCTCCGTTGGTGGCGAATCAATCGAATTACGCCTAGTTAGAAAGATTAAACATAGGGTCCAGATTTGAAGGATCGTCTACGACCATGGTGATTTCATCATCATAGCACATAATCAACCTTACACCCTTATATAAAAACTTAGCACCAGTGTGCTTACCGTAACAAACATAATCTCCCGGTTTACACCATGGTCCCTTTGGAAACTTGTTTTCGTCTTCATATGCAAGATCACCAACAGCAAGTACTCGACCTACTGTTGTTAGATACTTCATATCATCTTTAGCCTTATCAGGCAAAATAATACCGCCCTTGGTCTTGGACCGAATAGGTACAGGACGAATTAAAAGTCTATATCCGGGGATTTTGGGGAGGGGATCTGGATCGGGGACTTCAACATCAGAGATCCACTCGTCATTTAACTTGGCCCCACTCATTTCTGGCTCAAACATTTATTTAAAAATCTTCCTCATCAACTAGGGTGAGTCTTCTCTCAATATCAGCGCACTTAGAAATTGTAAGTTCATAAGCATGAATCATTCCGACCATGCGCTGATACTCTGCATAAGTTTCGCACACACCTTGCGAAAGGCTCGACTTGATACCATCAATCTCTTGCCGAACCTCTATAATGAGGTCTTCAAACATAATAGATAAAAAGTATTATCTTCGTGTCTTCTTAGCCGTATATGAAGACAGATTTGTCATGGTTGGCTTTACATTTGTGTCATAGTCACTTTTAGGGTCTCCCCGTAAAACAGCAACATGAGCCCGCTCTGTCCACTGTGAAGAGGGAAGAGTTGACCAGTCTTCCTTTTTTGGAATAGCTCCCGGTCCGTTGGGAATATTACCTTTCATTGCCATCTTCTTACTTCCTTTTTATCTTTCGTGGTTTCTCGACTTGATAAAGTCGTCTCACCATTTTCTTAGCATTATCAATGGATGACGCCTGAGCGTGTTTCTTCCATCTTCCGCCTACCTTCTTTTGTACCACACTTCCAACATTACGCCAAGGCATTAGTCGATTCCATCAAGATCAACTAGAGAAAGACCCATTTCTTGCCTTAGTAAATTTGAATCGTTTTCACGACGGGATAGGTATTGTTCCTTTCCAGACTCTGGGTTTACAAAATTTTCTAATTCGTCAATTACATTTTCCCAGTCAGATCTGGATGCATGTTCTATAAAAGTAGGAGCGCCGGATGTTCCATATTGTCGTAAGACTGATTGAATCACGGTTCGTTGGTTAGGAGTTAAATCAATCCAACGTGTCGTCCCTTCGGGGTCCATTCCTTTGATCAATTTCGAATCCCAGAGGTCTTGTAAATTATCGAATTCAAAAACAAAAAGTTTTCTGTCAATTTCATCGAACTCGTCCTGAGTAATTTCTATATTATTATCCTTTAAGAAATCTTTAGCCTCTTGTCCCGTTTTCCCTAAAAACGGTTCCAGTTTCTTAATTAAATTTTCATTTAAGTTCAAGTTTCTGAGGCTTCCAACAGTTTGTTTTCCGAGGTCAAGACCTGTGGAAAACGTAATACCAGAATCTCCCATGATAGAACCGTCTGCATTCTGAGGAATGTGACCTACAAGAATACGAGGAGCGTTTTCTGCTTCCCCTATATAGGCTCGTGAAAACTCTATCTCATCTTGTGATATAATGTCTGAGAACAGAGGTTTTTCTTCAGGGAGTGGTGGAACTTCTGGCTCACTCTGGGGTGTGGGTAATAGAACTTTTACCGTAGATTCTACTTCTGGTTCCTGCATTGATGCTTTCAGACTCTCTACAAAATCAATACCCATTCCTGCTTCTGCTGCCTTTGCATCAATATCTTCCTGTGACGGAGTGTACCGAGTCATCTGGTATGGGTTGTCCTCATAGCTTTTTTTGACCAAGTCAATAACATCATCAAAGTTTACTGCGCCGCCTTCTTTAAAGCCCTCCGCTGCACGCTTTTCTGAGATATCACGCATCTTGCTCAGACCATCAAGGATAAATCTCTGAATCTGGATGTCTTTCTTATTGGTGGCTTCCTGTGAACGAATGGTATTCTCACCAATATCCTTGGCCGCTTCAATGTCCTGACCACGTTTCCGAAGATCAAGTTCCTGTTGTTTGAGGGCAAGATCGGCCAACTCTTTTGCGTTGTCCTGATTCATCCCCTTCTCTTTCAATTCAAGACTGCGGCTTTCAAGTGCAAGCTGCTGCTGTTCGAGAGTCTGGTACTGACCAAGCTGCTGGTTCGCATTCAGGATCTGCTGGGATGCTTCAGCCATAACCTCTGGCATGACATCCGGGCTGGAGCCCTGTAGGAAGCCGCCCATGGTCTCCTGATACTGCATCATCATGTGTTCCCGGATAGCTGCCTGTAGGAGCGGAACCATGCTCTGTAGTTGCTGGTTCTGTCCAAGGGAGGGGTCTTCGATGAATGAGGTGAAGACCGTGATATATGCAGCATGGTCCTGACCGGGGAATGCCGCAATGGGGAGACCCTTTGATACAGAGATAATGTCAGAGACAGGATCCTGTGGTACGGGTTCTTGAGATGGGGCAAGGAACCGATTGGGATCAGCAATACCGGCAGCACTCAGGAGTGACCGGTGGACTTCAGTCATATTATATGTACCCGGTGGGGTCTGTGCTGAAATCTGTAGGAGCATCTGGGCCTGTGCCAGACGATGTGCCTGTGATGGGATATTGGGGTCAGAGACCGGGATAATATCAATTCTGCCATCAAAGTCAGTCCGCTTCACCGGGAGATCTTGGCCGGGGATTGGGATGATCAGGCGTTCTTCCGGGAGAATCTCATAATTCAACCGGGCAAGAATTCGTAGCTCATCCCGCTGGCTCTTATGAAGTCTCTTGTGGATGGCTGAGAAAAGCTTGGCTGATGCTTCGATCAGGGCCAAGGTGGTGCCGACTGGACCATAGTTTGTGGAATCAGCCACGACAGCATCAGTGGAATCGGCAAACTTCTGACCAGCACTGGTGACAACACCGAGTAGCTGTAAGAGGGTCTGTGATGGCTCTTTGTATGGTAGTGGGACGATGGCCTTCTGGAGATCCATCCCTGTTGCTTCGACTTCCTTGAATTCACCGGGGGAGATTGGATCATCACCGCCGACAATCCTGATACCACGGGCCTTGAAACCACCGGGCAGATTGGAGAACTGTCCGGCGTCAAGGAGGGACCGCATGGCCAACGTGGCACTCATGGTGAGGTTCCCGAGGAAATGGATCAGGCCGAGACCGTAGAAACCAAAACCGGGGACGTACTTGTAGTGGGTGAAGAACATCTTCTTCTCACGGGTGAAGTCTCCTTCATTCCAGTTACGCCTGATGCTCAGGACTTTCCCGCTGTCCTTCTCAATGGTGACAATGTATGGCGATGGGATTTCATCCCCGTCAAGCTCAAGATACAGGTGCTGCTCAAGGAGCGTGTACTGTTTATCATATTCAGCGTTAAACTCAATACCCATGATTGAGTTAATCGTCTGGCTCATTGATGATGGTTCAAACTCTGATGGCTCAGACAGATCAATATCACGGTACATCCCGGACATGATCTGCTTCTGAAGCTCATGTGGGGTCATATAGATGACGTGGGTGTACCGGTCTGCCCGCCGTAGATCAGTGGCGTTATACGAGACGTAGAATTGATCAACCGGTACAAACTCGGAGACGGGGCGATCAGATGCAGGATCATAGTAGATCTTCTTGAACGCTGAGCCTACAAGTGGAAGGTGGAAGAGCATTCTCTCGAACTCGTCAAAGTACTCCGGCATGACCTCAGTCAATTGGTAGTTCATAAATGTTTGGACTCGGTATGACTGCTCTTCACTCTCTTGAGAGGGAATACCCACAATCTGGGCTTTTACTGGACCCTGTGGTGGGAACAATTCCTCTGAAGCTTTTGATTGAAACTTGACAGCACTCTCAATCAGGAGGGGATGAACTGCTGTACAGGCACCTTCGAATGGCTCAGAAGCCGTAGTCAATTTTAGACCAAGAAGCTCGAAGCCTTTTTCAAACATACTCTCCCATTCAGCCCGTGAATCTTTGTCGGCTTCATATGAATCAACGACCATAGATCCAATACGCTCAACCTCTTCTTCTGAGAGAAAATCTTCAGCCAGATTATCGTAGAATCCAATCTCAGGGATTGGCTCAAAAATCTGAGCTTCATCCGCTCCTTCAGGGAGGATAAAATCAAGAATGTTAAATTCTGTTTCCGGGAGTGCCATTGTTCATGTTTTCCAATATTGGGTTAAGCTGCTACTGAATTCCAGTAAGTCTTTTTACTTTTAGTATAAAACTTGTTATCAGTGTCTTGATTATAGGACGAATCATACGGATGTTCAAGTCTCCAAGATTCACGCATGTAGTGTATGGCCATAACCATGGCATCTACTTGGTCATCATGGGCTGCATTCGGGAATGATGTGGATTCTAAAATGAGACTCTCACTCCATGGTTTCTCTTTTGGTAACCAGATTCTCCCGCTTTCCACAAGGGGTGACACGGCATTCACCCGGCTCACCTTGTCCCTGTCCGGGGTGTATTCCCTGATTGGCAGACCTGCCCTCCTCATGTCTTGGATGAGGCTCTGTCCTGATGCTTTCTTTTCAATGATGACAACATCAGGTGAATGTTCTTCATACATTTCTTGGGCCATCATCCTGAGTTCTGGGTATTCAAATTTACCCACGATATTACTCAGGAGAATGAGGTTACCGACGATATGCTCCTCCCCTGCGGAATCAACCTCCATGGTGGCAAAGATTCCCCATGTCTGGATCACAGAATTATCTGCTGTACTCCGGGTGGAGAACGCAGTATCAAGGGTCTGTATGACAAAATCACAATCGGGTGGTTCATCATGATCCCATTCGATAAACCAGTCTTTCTTCAGGATGCCGCCCTCGGCAGGTACCGGGTTCTGCATATACAGGGATTCCCAATATCTGGCCCCGTTATACTTCTTGATTTCAATCTCGTCTTTCTTTAAGACTTCGGTAGGTTTCCACTCTGGGAAATAGGATGAACCGACAGGGAGATTCAAGATGGAGGAGGATTCCTCATCAATCCATGCGGGGATCTTGAGAACATTCCAGTCATCCTCCTCGGAATTTCTGAGGAGCCACCCGCAGATATCATCCTCGTGATACCGGGTGTTGATGATGATAATCCCCCCATTAGGCATAATTCTGGTCCTCAGACCAGCCGGATACCACTCCTTGATATACCTCCGGCCTGCCTCTGAGAAAGCATCTTCTTCAGACATGACATCATCAAGGATGGCCACATGGGCACCACGACCGGCAATCTGGGATCTCACACCGGCTGCTACATAGACACCGCCCTGCTTTGTCTCCCATTTACCCGCAGCCCGGACATCCTTTCTGAGGGAGACATTTGGGAAGACAACCGAGAATAATTCATTATTGACAATATCCCTGACTGACCGACCAAAGTCCGTGGCAAGCTGATCCGAGTGGGAGACACAAAGAATCTGGTTGGACGGGTGTAGACCCATGTGCCATGCCGGAAATATCTTGGAGCAGAGGAGTGACTTGGATGAACGAGGTGGGAGGAAGACCATCTGTCTCTTGATCTCCCCCTCTGATACTTTCTGGAGGGTGTCACAGATAACCTCGATATGCCTCCCGACTACAAAGTCAGGGACAAGGATTGGGGCTATAGCCTTGGTAAACGTATAGAAATCACTCCGTGATTGAGACACCATCTTCTCAAGGAGTGCCTCCCTTAGTTTTTCTTTTTCATTTGTGGACATCGTTAGGTTAAGACTATTTCGTTTCTTTTTCTACTTGGGCCATGATACAACCATTTCCTTCACAGACACATACATGTGACTTCATGTTATCCCTAGTCGTTTTAGGTTTTTCTTTGGGTTCTTTTCTATGAAGAAGACATTCCTCGAATTTAAACTCTGTTTCCATATTCGTTATCCCCCTACCCTGTATATGGTCCAAAGTTCCCCTAGTTTAACTTGGATCTGTCTGGAGAACTTTCATGGAATATTCTCATAAGTTCTGTATGTAATGTTAGTAATGTTAAAAACGTATCATAGATAAGACCTCGTGCTGTATCATATTCTGGAGATCTATTCTGTAAAACCTTGGATAATGCAAAGACTTCTTTCGTTGCATTGACAGAGAGAAAAACATTGCTCATCAAAAGCATTCCCTCATCTGATAGAATATTTATATCTTGTTCACTATTACATTGACTTATATCTCTGAAACCAAAAGCATCATTGAACTCTTCTACGGAAAGGCTGTCTGTGAAATCAAAAGGAGTATCTGAATCATCAGAGATTATCATAAATATTACACCCGGCTATGTTTTTCCACCATTGACAACTTTAAGCCCCACAACATTTGCAAGCTTATCAATGTCACCATCAATATCATCGGTCTTCATCCCGTCAAGACTTCCAATGCGTTGCTCTGTTCTTTCAACGTACATACCAAGATGCTTGGCAATATTCTCCATGCTCCGGGTTGCATTCGTGAAATCTTGTTCCGCAAGGGAATTCTTGTAGATCTCATCAAATCTGTCTAGTACTTTCTCAGCATCCCATGCCATTTTTTCTTTTGCCTCATCTATAAGTTCAAGGATTCGTCTACTTATATGCGGGCGATCCTTCCAGACTGCCGCATGGTTTTCCCACCTTGGATAACTAATATCATACCCTGCCCGTATCCAAGCTTCAAGAGGATCCGCCGTGGAGACAAACTCAATACAATACTTCTCCTCACGCATGGTGAGTCCGTTGGATAGCTTGGTCCTTACCGGGTCTGAGTAGGAACCATCCTTGTTAAGCTTCGGCTTCCGGGGTTCAGTAAGGATATTATTCTTATTGGGACCGCCAGTATAACCGGGTGATCTTGGATTGAACGTCTGATTCATGAGTTTATCATCATGTCGTTTGATATCCCGTTTAGTCTTTGGACCAAGTGGGGTAAAAGTTTGTGGGTATTTCTCTGAGACAGTTGTACCACCATGGCCCATCCGATAGTAGTATTCTTTCCTCAGTCTGCCAAGGAGACGGGGACAGTGACCCTTTGGATCACTCGGATGCCCATGCATGGTCTGGGAGATATACTTGATTAAATCCCGGATTTCTTGCGTGGTTAAAGACTTGAATTCAAGCTGGAGTGGCCTGCTGTCTGGATCAACGGCTACCTTGGCCCTACCCTTGGGGGTCTTACGCTTATTATTTATCGGACTTGTTGTTTCGGAGGTCATTGAATAAATCAAATAATGTCTTTACTTTTTCTTTCAAGATATCAATCTCGGAATGCATCTTTGCAAGAACAATCACAAGGGTTATGAAAGACAACCCTACAGGCCACAATGTTCCAATGTATTCCAAAAGCTCCATCTAGACCCCTCCCCTGCATATATTGATAATAACATCAGGGTCTGAACCTTGAAAATTTTATAGGGGGTATGGGTACCCTAAATAAAAAATAAGGGGGTATTTTCAGATATACCAAGTCTGTTTTCTGGTAATTTTCAAGGGGTGTTATATTTACTATGATAAGCGCCGCCCGGTTTTTCCCCTCCCCCTCCGGGAATTAGTAAAGCAATTGCTTTCCAAATGTTCCCAGAAGAACAAAAGGCAAACGATGAGAATCATTCTTATTATCAAGGTCACGACCGCTGGTGCCATGGCAGGATCACCGGACCATGCGTTTGACGCATACCTGCTATGCAAAAATAGCATGCAAATGTCTACCAGGTAGTCGATTTTCCTGTTGACCTCGGTCTTCCGCTGTGGTTCGCTGTGGACATCGGATCAATCAGGGTCCGACCAACGGAGTGAAAAACGATGCATTACTCAGAAGGCGATAAATTGGTTGACCTGCTGCACGCCATCATCGACGAGCGTGTCGAGAATATCACTGAGAAGCTCGAGCTGCGGGTCAGCTTGATGGTGCAAGAAGCCCTAGCTTCGTATGAGCATGGTTTTGATATAAGTGATTACGAAGGAGAGATCAAAGACATGATCGAGGAGACCGTAACCGACTTGACTTTCACAGTCACAGTCGAAAGCTGATAACCACGGGGCTCCGGAGAGATCTGGAGCCCCACCTATCACCGAGGAGAACCAGAATAATGAGTACAAAGAAATGGAAAATCATAGATAACCTTGTCCTTTGGGCAATGGTAGTCGGGTATGCCTTTATGTTTCTGTACATAGTGTGGTTCTTTATGGTCGAGATCTGCCTATAGTAGATAAACCACGGGGCTCCGGAGAGATCTGGAGCCCCACCCACCACCGAGGAGAACGAAGATGTACAAGGATAAGATATCGAATCACGTTGGCAGCATCTGCGTGATGCTGTGGGCAGCGGGACTACTGGTCTACATCGAAATGATTAGAGCATAAACAACGGGGCCTCGGAGAAATCCGGGGCTCCTCTCTTTTATATATTAGTCTTACAGACTAAATGAACATGCTAATGAACTTGCTAATGAGAATCATTCGCATTGAGAATGCAACTAAGAATCATTCGCA